>OCTW013382441.1_pt1 | contig 42095 bp, 61 predicted proteins | sample 1539671 | NCBI WGS metagenome assembly OCTW01 (sample SAMN02144230, study PRJEB22623) | gut metagenome | biome: sheep rumen | host: Ovis aries | place: New Zealand
AGTTTTAGTTTGATAGATGATTAGTTAGATTCGTTAGATTTGTTAGATTTGTTCTAAAACGATTTTTCTTGCACACGGCCGTCTGCGAAGACCGCCGTTTCTTGGATGACTCTTTTTTCAGCTAATTACCATAATTGATTAGATTTTAATAAGTTTGATTGTACGAACCACCGTCCGTCCGTGAGGATAGGCGGTTTTTAAAAATGTTTTCGGTTAGATTTTTTCAAGGTTTTTGTTTTCACACCGTCCATCCGCGAAGGGTGGGCGGTCTTTTTGTGTTAAAAATACTCAATTATAAAACCAATATAAAGAATATTCTTTATCTTTGTAGCCGAGATTAAGCCAGAGGGTTAGGCTTTTATATGTAGTATTAACCTAAAAAAGCGAGAAATCATGTTGAATTGTACTTGCCCTGCCAACGCTTCACTGACGGCGATTCCTGTCGTGACGTGCGCTGAGAGTTTCGGGCAGATTCAGAAGGTTGCCTTCCAGCGTCTGAAGGATGCGGACGGCACAAGGAACTCGTTCACGCTGACTGACATCGCGGCCAAAAGCACATGGAGTTCCGCGAAGTCTGCTACGGATGCAACGAAGGTGGTGATTTCACCCTACATCCAAGCACCGACAAGTGAGGCTGGCGACGCAATCACATTCGGCGGTGGCAACGAGACCCTCGGAGGTGTTGAGATTATCATCGGGCGCAACCCGTCCACGTTCACGTCGGTGATGCGCGGTATTCCGCAGGATGTCATCAAGGTAATGAAGGAGCTTCAATGCGAGGCACAGGCTGGAAACCTCGGCGTGTTCCTGTTCGACGACAACGGCAACATTGAGTGTGTTGTGGAAGGCACGGCGTGCTACCCCATCCCCATTGCGTCCCTCTTCATCGGCGACAAGGCTCACGGAGGGCTGGAAGCACCCGACAGCAACGCGCTGAATTGGTCGTTCCCACCCAACTACTCGGATGACCTCGACATCGTTAAGCCAGCGTTTAACCCGTTAGACCTGTAAGATATGGAGAAGCGCATGACGGTGACATTGGTCAGCACGGACACCCATGTCAGCCGTGAGTTCAGTGTCGAACACGCGGAGAACATCATGGGCATGAAGGATTGTTGTTGGGAGTTCCCGAATGACAGTGAATATGAGTTGAAGGATGGGTCTATCGTTAGAAGACATAAGAAGGGAGATACGCGAGCAGAGAAGGCGTAAGGACATCAGCCTCGCCATCTTGCATGAGAACCGTCTGCGCTTCCATGTGCAGCCTGTTCCATCCACCCCTGCGCTGGCATCGCTGACGCAGCGGAGGAAGGATAACGGCGGCGTATGGATGCGTGGGCAGACGGGTGTCTCGCAGGCTCTCGACGATTTCCTTGCATTCGTCTCAAACCTCATACCACACGACAAGTTCAAGGTGTTCAAGTCGCTGTTCCGCTTCCCCGTGAAGACAAACGAGGTGACATCGGTGTGCTTCGACAAGCTGTCGCGTATCTTCGACGGGCGCGACCCCGTGTTCTCATATCAGTTCACGACGACCGAGCAGCGTGACGATTGGGAGTGGTATCGCCATGAGGTCATCGGCGAGCCTGACGTGTGGTCTACGGACGCGTGGGAACACTTTCAGACGGCTATCAACAGCGTCATGGTGGTGGATATGCCAGCCGAGCAGGAAAGAGGCGACCGCTATCCACGGCCTTACTTCTACTTCCTCAACATCGGCGACGTGATAGCCTTCGAGACCGAGTATAAGTCGCCAGTGATGCGCTACATCATCTTCCGACAGGATGGTGACAGGGTGGCCGTGATTGATGATGAACGATACCGCGTCTTCCGCAAGGACGGCGACAGCGTAGGCGAGTTGTTAGTGGATAACCCTCACGACCTCGGCTATTGCCCTGCCCGTTTCCTTTGGGATGAGCCAATGTCGTTGCAGCAGCCCGACATCAAGAAATCTCCCGTGACGAAGCAGCTGGATAACCTCGACTGGTTCTTGTTCTATACCATCAGCAAGAGGTATCTTGATATGTACGGGAGTTATCCCATCTATTCAGGGTATGAGCAGAACTGCGATTTCCACAACGACGAGACGGGCGACTATTGCGACGGCGGTTTTCTGAAAGACCGTCACGGCCATTGGTTGTACGACAACAACGGCCTTTGCCCGTGTCCGAAATGCGGAGATAAGAGGATTGTGGGTGCTGGCAGCTTCATCGAAGTGCCTGTGCCTATCGAAGGCCAGCCCGACCTCCGCAACCCCGTTCAGATGCTCACCGTAGACCGCTCCAGCCTTGACTATAACGTCGAGGAAGAAGACCGTCTGCGCACGAACATCATAACGGGGATTGTCGGGACAAACGAGGAAATCACGACACGCGACGCGTTGAACGAGCAGCAGATAAAGGCGAATTTTGAGAGTCAGTCCAACGTCCTCGGACGCGTGAAGAAAGGCTTTGAGGCCGCGCAGACGTGGGTGGACTCGACCATCTGCCGACTGCGGTATGGTAGCCTGTTTGTGTCGGCTCAGATAAGCTACGGAACGGAGTTCTACCTGTTCAGCGTGGACGAGTTGCGCGAGAGGTATGCGAAGGCGAAGGAGACTGGCAGCAGCGAGAGCGAGCTTGACGCGTTGCATCAGAAAATCATCGCCTCGGAGTTCCGCAACGACCCCATCATGCAGCAGCGTATGGTAATCCTGACCGAGTTAGAACCGTACATCCATTTGTCACGCGACGAGGTGGCCGCAATGTATGACAAGGGTTTGATAACACGCGAGGAATTATTGTTGAAGATGAACTTCGCCGACTATGTGCGACGCTTTGAGCGTGAGAATTTGAACGTATTGGAGTTTGGCGCGGATACGGACTTCGAGCGTAAGGTTGAAACAATCCGCGAACAGCTCCTTGCCTATGCTGGCGAGGAAAAACCTAAAACCACAATAAGCAATGAAAGTGAAGTTTAACGAGGGAATAAAGGACGTTCCCATCACCGAAGTCACGGCAGATAACTACATCGTGCCTGACAAGGAACAAGGAGACTATCATGTCGTCTTAGAGGTCAAGCAGTTCGACCCGAAGACAGGCAAGCGACTGAGCAAGCCGCGCATTCAGAAGTTCGACCCGAAGACGTGGAACACGGTAGGCCGTGTCTTGCGTCAGCAGGGCTACGAACTTACCATCTTGCACGACCCGACCGAGTGGAACAAGCGACAAGCCGAGAAAGCCGCCAAGAGTGCGGCAGAACGCGCAGAACAGGCCAAGAAGGCCGAGGAACAGCGTAAGGCGGCAGAGCGTGAGGCCATGAAGGCTGCAATCATCGCAGAGCTGAAAGCGGAGGGACTGATTAAGACGACCACAACGAAGAAATCAATCAAAGGGTAGATATGATTACGAACGAGATGTTGAGTGGTGACGCGGTGCTGAACACCCTCACCGACGAGCAGAAGACAGCCATCGTGGCAATGTCGAAGAATGACGAGGAAGTGGTCATCGGAAACCGCTTCCGTGAGGTCTACAACCAGTTAGATGCGACCATCGCACGCGAGACTGGCATCGCCCGTAACGGCGACGAGAAGACCTACCTCTATCTTGAACGTGCGGCCAAAGAACTCGCTGCAAAGGCTAACAGCGTGGACGGCTTGAACGCGAAGGTTGCCGACCTGACGAAGGAACGCGACAAGTTGCAGAAAGCCCTCGCAGAGGGTGGTGCAGATGAGCAGGTGACGAAGCAGCTGGCACAGGCAAAGAAAGACCTCGCCAGCGTGACGCAGAGCTACACCGAGTTAAAGGCAATGTTTGACAAGTCGAAAGCGGAGCATGATGCCGAGTTGCTTGGCATCCGTATCGACAACGAGCTGGCCGTGGCGCGTGGCGGCGTGAAGGTCAAAGGCGACCTGCCGCAACAGGTCACGGATGCAATCATGCGTCAGACGGTAGACAAAATCAAGGGAATGTCGCCCGAATACATCGAAGACAGCAACGGCGGCAAGCGGCTCGTCTTCAAGGATAAGGACGGCGCAATCATCCGTAATCAGGAGAAGCAGCTTGAACCAATCACCGCTGGCGACCTGTTGGCGCGAGAGCTGAAAGCAATGGGTATTCTTGACGAAGGCCGTAAGGCCGCTGGTAGTGGCACGACACCGCCGACGAAGACAGGCGACAGCGTTCCCGTGGATGTATCGACCGCAAGGACGCAGACGGAGGCGCAGGACATCATCGCACGTCAGCTGATGACGAAGGGGATGGTGAACGGCTCAAAGGACTTTCAGGCGGCAATGGATGCAGCGTGGAAGGATAACAACATCTCGGCATTACCTATCAAGTGACTATTATTAGAACGGGCAAAGGGTTAGCCTAAATTGTTTTACTTTTAAAATCAATTATCATGAGTTTAGTAGCAACCAGACTTCAGAACTGGCGCATTGAGAACCCCGAACTCGACCGCAACATGACGCGTCCGTGCGAGTACGGTGCCTTGGATTTCTTCATCGAGCAGACCGACGCGCCGAACAGCATCATTTCACCGAATCTGCGCGACCGTGCCTTTGCCAGCATCGGTAACACCGTGCAGGTTCCTGTCATTGACTACGACGCAGACGTGACGGTGAGCAACGTCCGTTCATGCACCATCGCAGATGACGAGAACACCTCGGCACTCTACACCGTTGTGTGGACGACCTATTCAGTAGGTTTCACAATGGTGCCGACCTTGTACATGAACAACGAGATTACCTACCAGCATGACTTCAACCGCAAGATGGAGAAGGTGTGCCGTGCTTTGGCCAACGCCCTCGACACCGCTGCAGTGGCCGCGCTGGAGGCACAGAAGACACAGGTCTACAAAGACCAGTTGCAGTACACCGTCACATCGAACGTCATCGAAGTTCCTACGCAGATGGCAACGGAAATCCTCGGCGACGTGAACCCCATCATGAGAGCCAACTGCTATCCGCAGCTCGTTCATGTCATCGGCAACGCTGGCGTGGACAGCCTTATCCGCAAGCTCGCACAGCATGGAATCTACAACGACGTGAACAAGCGCATGGAGTATGACAACAAGGTCATCCACTACACGAACAACGTCACCAACGCAGCCAGCAAGATTGGTACATTCTTCGCCGTGGCTGATGGTAACGTCGGCGTTCTTACCCGTGTAGACCGCGAGGCATTGCGCAGAGCTTCTGCCAACTTCCATGAGTGGGATGTGGTGCGTCTCCCGTACATCGACCTGCCTGTGGGTAGTCACTACTACACCGCCGTGGGCGACCAGTCTGCCATCGCTGGTGCAGCAAGTGAAGATATGGTGTGCAACGTCAAGGAGTACTTTGGTTTCAGCGTGGACGTGGCCTTCATCGTGGCCTATAACAGCGACCCGACAACGGTTGCCAACCCGATTATAAAGGCCAGCATCGCCGCACCAGCAGCCAATACGCCTGTGGCAATGCCCGTGTACGTTACGAATGCAAGCGACTTCGCTTAGTTGAGTTTTTGTGTTTTAGTTGTCAGGGGGGACGGGCGATAGAACCCCGTTCCCCTTTTCTAATAACTAACCATGATACGGATAAAAGAGATACAAGAAGCGTTGCGGCCTGTCGTGGGCTGGGAGCAGGACTTCACGCCTGAGAACATGATTGACGAGGATCTGACCGTCACGGAGAGCGGCCTTGTCTTTCAGGGCGCACACCCGTTATGCACGCTCGATAATGTCCGCGCGGTGATGCCTGACGTGTTCGTGGGTAACTACCCTCGTTGGAACAGCCTTCTCAGATACAAGGCTGGCGACAAGGTGCAGCACAAAGGACAGGTGTACATCGCAGGGCGTGAGAGCGTGAACAAAGAGCCGCCAGCAAGGGACTTCAACAACGACTACAACGATGACTACGGTGCCGACTACTGGTTGCCGTACAATATGATGAGCGACTTCTTGGTGAAGCTGGAAGAGCGTGTCATCGCGCAGGTCGTGCAGACATTCTTGCAGACAAAGAGCCTACTCAAAGAGAGCAAGAACTTGCTGGAGCGGCGTACCTTCTTCGATGGTGCTGGGCGGCTGAATGCCACCCTACCGAGCGGTCAGCGTATCGTCGGCTTTGAGATAACACCAGCCTATTCGATGGGTGTCACGGCGAAGATTGAGCGTATCGGCTTGCAGATGACGGGAGCAACGGGCAAGGTACGGCTGTACTTGTTCCATTCGTCGCAGGTAGACCCCATCAAGGTGGCCGACGTGGAGTACACCAAGACCAACGGCGGATTCCAATGGTTCACGCTTGAAGACTGGTTTATGCCATATATCAGCGAGGCCAACGACAGCGGCGGCGCGTGGTATCTCTGCTATAATCAGGCAGACCTTCCCGTTGGCATGGAGGCTATCAATGTCGCCCGTGATTGGTCGAGAGAGCCGTGCGGGACGTGCAACCGTGGCAACCTTGAAGCGTGGAGAGAGCTGACAAAGTACATCAACATCAGCCCGTTCAAAGTCCCATCGTTGGAGACGTTCGCGGAATATCCCGAAATGTGGGACATCGAGGACAATATCTACACGAATACCATGAACTACGGTCTGAATGTCGAGGTGTCGGTGGGTTGCGATTTGACCGACTTTATTATTGAGCAGCGGCAGATGTTCGCAACGGTCATTCAGCGTCAAATGGCGGCGACGGTATTGAGGACGCTGGCACTCAATCCGCATGTAAGGGTAAACCGCAACCAGTCGAACGCGAGCAAGAATGACCTCCTCTATGAGGTGGACGGCAACACCGAGGGACGAGCAACGGGTCTCGGCTACGACCTGCGCAAGGCGTATGAGGCTCTTGACCTTGATACGCGAGGGATTGACCGCATTTGTCTCACCTGCCGACCTGTCGGCGCAAGATATAGGACGGTATGAGCGTAATCGACCAGCTGCTGGCTAATGCGAAGGCACTCAACGATGCGTTGGAGCGTAACGACGTGCAGCGTGAGGTGATGGAGAGCCACCGCGACGACATCATGGAGTTGCAGCAGATACAGCTCCTTGAAGGTAAGGACAGCAGCGGCGAGGACTTGCGCCCATACTATTCCGAGGATTTGAAGCCGATGGGTTACTTCAAATCTAAGGAGAGCGCAGGACGTTACGCGGCGTGGAAAGGCACGCTATCCTACCCGTTCACGGTATCAAGGAATGCGGATGCGCCAAACCTATATATCACGGGCGTGTTTCATTCAGAGTTAGAAGTGCAACTCAACCCAGACACCGTGGCGATAGTCCCGACGACGATTTACGCACAGGGCATCATGGCGAAGTACGGCATGGGCAGCTTTGGCCTGAACAGCGACAAATGGGCAGAGCTGATGGATGAGCGTGGAGGTATGATTGATTTAATGACAAAAGTAAAGGATATTCTATGGAAAGGTTGAATAAGCGTGACAACGCGAAGCTCTTTGACAAGCCGATAGGATATATCGAGGATGCGTTGGCAGAGAAGCTGCCGTGGCTCGGCCACATCTTCGGACGTTCCGAGCGGCTGTTGAAGGTCATCAACAATAAACGATATTATACCCCTAACTGGTACAAGGGCGACGGCGAATACCTCATCCTCACCCCTGACCAGAACCTCGGTTGCTACGCCTTCTTCGTCATCGAAGACCCTCAGACCGTGGATTGGGCGGCAGGACTCTCTACAACGCTCTCTACGCCCTTTTCTCTTATCGTGTGGGCAGATATGCGCCTGTACGATAACGGACGCGACTGGCGCGATACGGAGGCCGCAAAAGAGGACATCCTGCGCGTGCTGAATGGCGGAGTATGGATGAGGGACGGGAGTTTTCAGATAACCCGTATCTATGAGCGTGCGGAGAACGTCTTCCGTGGCTACACGATGGACGAGGTGGACAACCAGTTCCTAATGTCGCCCTTCGCTGGGTGGCGTTTTGATGGATTACTAACGATTAAAAACGATTGTATATGATTGGACAATATGAGCAGTTGAAGGCCGATATTGCGGAAGTAATCCGTGAGAATGGTCGGCAGGAAATCACGGGCGACATTTTACAGCAGGTGTTGCTCGGCATGGTGGGTGAGCTTGGCGGCGGCGCGACCTTTGCAGGAATAGCAGAGCCGCAGCCGAGAGCCGAGGCTTTGACACCCGATAACGATGTGTTCTACCTCGTCTTCGACAAAGGCCTCTATGGCCAGTTTGGAGGCATCGAGGTAACGGACACGGGTATGCTCGGCGTGGTGTACATCAAGGACGGCGAGTGGACGCTGGCGACCTACGGCGAGCAGGAGGCGCGCGTGACGTATGGAGAATTGCTGTCTATGGTGCAGAGCGCAAGGCTGACATCGGGCAAGGTGTATCGGATTACCGACTATGAGACGGTGCTGTCGTCGGATATTACCACCGCGCAGAGTGCTGGCCACGTCTTCGATGTGCTGGTGACAGCGGTTGCCGAGAACGCGTTGAGTGAAGATGCAAGAGCCATCCATCACGACGAGGAAACCTACTTTGGCGGAAGTCAGCTGAAATCGTGGGTGTTGAAGTATTCGTTATTCAACGACCCTACCCGTTTTGGATGGGCTGCCGAGACGAACGGCAAGGGCGTGATATACTTCATGCGCGACGAGTTTGGCAACGAGTGCGGCTATGACTTCAAGAACATTCAGTTCAAGCGGTGGAACGTCACCGACAGCGTGGAAGGCAGGAACGTGAACGGATACATGGGCGTGCTGGACAACCTCGCGGAAGGTCTGACGATTGACGACGAGGACGACTGGCGGTGGGCATACACCTTCGACAGCAACGGAGTGGATGCTTCGCTGAAAGTGGTTGGCAATGTCGTTGCACTTGATAACGTCATCGGAGAGACGATGGACTGGAAGGGGAAGCGCAGCCTCGCTGGGAATGTCTTCTATGGGCAAGCACGTAAGAATGTTCTCGGATACAACTGCGACAATAACACGTTTCACGAGGCCGATGACAACACCCTCGGAAATGAGTGTGACGCGAACGCCATCATGACCATGTGTATGAACACCATCGGCAACGGATTCTTGGGAAACAGCGGCGTATTGTTGCAGAACAATACGATGGGCAATAGCGTGTATCTGAACAAGTGGAAGACGATAGAAGAGACGAACATCGGGAACGTTGTCAACTGTAACGCTTGGGAGAACGTGCAGTATTCTACCATCGGCAACAGCATTGAGTCCACCGTGATTGAGAGTTCGGTCGGATATGTTCAGATATTGGACGGTGTGAGCGGTACATTATCCTCACCGATTGCCATCCCGTTTGTTGCAGGCACGGACAGCCAATGCGCTGGGATGATTGGCGGTGCGGTGAAGGTATGGAAGCCAGCCGAGCTAGTTCTTGCGGTTGTCGAGATTGAAGGCGCGACCACCTACACGCTGAATGCGGTGGTGGGTAAGTTCTATCGTTTTGAACAGGCCGAGGTTCTGAACCTTGTGCTGCCTGTTCCAGACTCGACCGAGGTGGAGAGAGTGTTGCTGGGCGTGCCGTTTGGCGGCGGGGCGAGCCTGACGGTGACATCGGAGGCCGATGTGAGGTATCAGGACGGGTTTTCGATTGAGGAGATGACAACCTATGAAATTAACTGCCTTTGGAATGGGTTGCGATGGGTTGTCGCAGCCATGAAGATTGCAGAAGCGTGAAAGGAGGGAGTATGATTGGAGTCGATAGGAGAAGAGTGATGGGAGGCAGGCCGAAGGACTACTTAGCCTTTGAAGCCATAGAAGCTGGGACTTTCACGCCACCGAAGGACATGGAGTACTCGCTTGATGGGTTTAGTTTTGTTCCTATCACAGCAAGTTCTGTAAGCCCTACTGTTGCCGCTGGAAAAAAGATATATTGGAGGGGTAATCTAAACGCAGGTATTACTGGTATTGGACAATTCGTTCCTACTGCATCATACAAGGTTGCTGGTAATGTCAATTCTTTGTTCTATGGCGACAATTTTGAAGGTGTAGTTACTGCCAAGGGCTATGCTTGCCTTGATTTATTCAAAAACGATGCTTATATATGTGATGCTTCGGAATTAGTGTTGCCGTTCTTGAAACCTCCAAGAGAGTGCTATGCACGTATGTTCATGAACTGTACAAGTCTTGAATACCCACCGCAACTTCCTGCAACAAACCTTTCTGATTATAGAGTTTGTGGTGATATGTTTAATGGGTGTACAAGTCTAAAAGAAGCTCCTGAGTTGCCTGCTACAACATTGGGGCAGTGGACTTATCAAAATATGTTCTTAGGATGCACTGCCTTGACAACACCACCGTCGATACTTCCTGCTACAACCTTAACATTAGGTTGCTATGCAGGTATGTTCAAGAATTGTATAAATCTTACGATAGCACCGACAATAAGTGCAACAACTCTTCAACAACGCTGTTGCCAAGAAATGTTTATGGGATGCTCAAAATTGGAAGAAGCACCCGTTCTTCATGCAACGACGTTAGTATCCTTTGGATGTTATCTGTCTATGTTCAAAAGCTGTGCAAACTTGAACTATGTCAAAGCGATGTTCACAGAAATACCTTCGACGGATTGCACTCCGGAATGGTTAAAGGATGTTGCATCCAACGGTACATTTGTCAAGAACAATGCTGCAACATGGGATGTAACAGGTGCTAATGGTGTTCCAAGTGGATGGACGATAGAATACGCAGATGAATGAAGACTATGGAAAAGAGATATTATAACGCCACGACTAAGGAGTGGTATGTGGAGGGTCAGTCCCTTACGAGGAAGATTGCGAATGGGGTGTTCAGTGGCATTCCGAGTGAAGAACAGCTTACGGCGTGGGGGTTCAAAGAGTGGTTTGAGCCAACACCGACACCGACGCAGTTGCTGGAACAGGCGAAGGCGGGGAAGGTGGCCGAGATTGAAGCCTACGACAGTTCCGACGCGGTGAACGCTTTTAGCGTGAACGGGAAGTGGATGTGGCTGGATGCGGCGACACGGCAGCAGCTACGCATCTCACTTGACGCGATGAAGGCGGCAGGACGTGAGAGCGTGACGAAGTGGTTTGACGGTGAGGAATACACCTACCCGACCGATGTGTGGTACTATATGCTCGGATTGGTTGAGGTATACGCCAGCGACTGTCTGAACGTCACAGAAGGCCACAAGAGAGCCGTGCAAGCCCTTGAAACCGTGGAAGCGGTCGAGGCTTACGACTACACGACAGGATACCCCGAAAAAGTGATACTATGATAGAGAATATTGTCCTCATAGCCCTTGCGGCCACGTTCGTCATTATCCTCACCGAGAAGTGGGGTGGTGTCGAGTGGCTGCAAGTCCACGGCAATAAGCTGGTGGCACAGATGGCATCGTGTGACTTCTGCCTGTCGTGGTGGGTGTGTGTCATCCTCACCGCCGTATGGGTGGCCGTCACGGGCGACTACACGATGGTCGTTGCGCCATTCTTTGCCACACCAATAACGAGAGTATTCCTATGAAGCATATCGAGATACAAGGCAAGAAGGTGGTCATGTACGACAGCATCGACGAGCTGCCCATCCGTCGCTTCCATAAGTGGCAGAAGCTGCTCATGGTGGCGGCTGGTGTTGGTGGTACGCTGGCCGAGTTTGACAGCCATATCGAGCGCGTGGTCACGTTCTTGAAGACCAACGACCGAGACAACGCGGTCAAGGAGCTGGAGAACCTTCGTCAGAACGTGAACATGATGCAGAATGAAGTGCCGCTGGCTGGCATGGCTTTCGCGTCGCTCATCCAAAGTGTCGATGGCAAGGAGTGCAACGACATCAGCGAGGACGGCCTGCAACGAACGTTGGACTTGCTCGGTGGGGTGACATTCGGACAGGTGCAAGCAGAAACGCTTGCATCGAAAAAAAAAATAGACCATGAGCTGACCATCTATTTCCCTGCCGTGTTCGATGACGTGGTGGCGCGTCAATACTACGATGACGTGAAGAAGCGCACGATGCTCATCCTTGAAGGCATCATCAGCGGCGAGGACAGCGACGAGGTGCAAGCCCTCACCGACAAGCTGGTGACGACCGTGAAGCCGCAGACGTGGACGGGTGTCCGTTCAGTCGAGGTCGTGCAGGACAAAGCCTTTGAAGACCTGTGTCTCGCTATGAGCAAGGAGTTTGGCGTAGATGCAAAGCGTTTCACCGTCATGGAGTACTACACCGCGCAGGAGACGTTGGCGAAATTGGCTAAAAAGCGCAGTAACCGCGCAAGAAAGTGATAAAATGACAAGGGTGGGATAGTTACCCACCGAAAGAATAAAAACCCGTTAGAACGCATTTCTATGGATAATAACCCGATTAAATACTCTGACATCATCGCGCCTGACGATAGCATTAAGACGCTGATTGCACAGCTTGAAGAGTTACAGAAGGTCTACACCAGTATGGCCGAGAGCATGAGCAAGCAAGCGCAGGAGATGGCGGCTGGCATGAAGAATATGTCGGGCGCGACCGAGGAAGGGCGCAGGGCTATCAGTCAGACCGCGGATGAAGCGCAGAAGATAGCCAACCTGAAATCCCGTATCATTGAGGCTGGCGACGCGAATGCGTATGAGCTTGAACGGTTGAAGCAGGAGTTGAAGGACGTGCAGACCGAGGTCAAGAACACAGTGCGCGAGCAACGTGCGTTGGAGAAAGCACAGGGTTCAGGCAGTTACAATGAGCTGGCCGCACGTTACAACCTCATCAAGCAACAGCTAAACGCCATGAGCGAAGCCGAGCGAAATGCAGCGCGTGGTGCTGGCGGTCTTGTCGAACAGGCGGCGAAGCTATACGCCAAGATGAAGGAACTCCAAGCCGAGACGGGCAAGATGACGCTCAATGTTGGTAACTACGGCGACGCAACGGCGAACCTCAAAAAGGAGCTGAAAGACCTGTTAGCCGAGATGGCGCAGATGGAACGCGCAGGACAGCGTGGCAGCGAGCGTTACAAAGACCTTGCACGACAGGCTGGCGCGTTACAGGATAACCTATCGGATGCACGCGCCGAGATGAAGCGTTACGCGTCCGATACGTTGCTTTTGGATGATGCGGTGGACATCGTGACATCGGCAACGACCGCGTGGCAGGTGTATCAAGGTGCTGTCAATGCTTTTGGCATAGAGAGTGAGGAAGCGGCAAAGGCAATGGCGAAGTTGCAAGGCATCGTCGAGATGACGAACGGGTTGCAGCAGCTCGCGGCCAAGTTCACCGATAACTCGACCGCCACCTATAAGATATACCATAAAATCCTGCGTCTTGTCGGATTAGAGAAGAAGGCCGAGACGGTGGCCGAGACAGCGAACACGGCGGCGAAGAACGCGAACACCACGGCCACGGTGACGAACACCACCGCCACGACGGCAGAGACGGTGGCGATGGAGGCGAGTGCCACGGGAATGACAGCGGCCACGGTTGCGGCAAAGGCTCTGCGCACGGCATTGATGACTATTGGTATCGGATTACTCGTTGCGGCCATTGGTGCGCTGGTGGCTTATTGGGACGATATTGTCAAATTCTTTGAGGATTGGGGCAAAGGTGCTGACGAAGCGACCATATCAACGAAAGACCTGAATGAGGTCACGGCAGACGCGTCGAAGGAATACGCGAAGGCCACGGCAGAAATGAGCGTCTACCAGCAGCGTATCGTGTCGTTCAACGGGACAAAGCAGGAAGAGGCCGCACTTGTTGCAGAACTCAATCAGAAGTACGGCAGCAGCCTCGGAACATATCAGACGTTGGCAGAATGGAAGACCGAACTCGACAAACGTGGACGTGGGTTGTGCGAGGCGTTGTTGTTGGAGGCCGAGGCACAGGCTATTCTTAACAAGTATATCGAGGCTTATCAGCAATTACAAACCATCAAGAGCAAGCCGACGAGTGATTTTGTGCATTTGTACAACCCGTTTACATGGTGGAATGGTGGCGCGGAGAAACGGCTGGCAGAGCAGGGCGCACAGGAAACGGCAGACGCATGGCTGAAAGCCTATCGCGACAAGATGGATGAGGCGAACGCGAAACGCAACCAGTTCAGCCTACGGCCTTCTATCAGTACGCGAACGGGTGGCGGTGGCGGTGGCCGTGGTGGTCATACATCAACCACGACCGACCCAAAGAAACAGGCCGAGGACGAAGCCAAGAGGCAGGAGGAACAATACAAGGAGGCCTTGCGCCTGAGACGCGCCTACGAAGACGAGCAGCTGAAGCTGGAGGCCGACGAATGGGAGAAGCGCAAGCAGCAGACACGATACCAGTACGACCGTCAGATTGAAGACCTCAAACACCAGCTTTTGGTCGAGAAAGACCTGACGGATGAAAACCGCGCATACATCCTCGGAACGATTGAGGCATTAGGCAAGCAACGTTCCGACGCGCTGGCGGTCATCGAGGATGAGGCAGAGCAGAAACTCAAAGAAGAACTTGAAAAGCAAAGCGAGATATACAAGCAATACATCGAAAAGCGTAACGAGACGCAGTATCAGGCACGCACACGCGAGATACAAACCGAGATTGAGACAATAGAGGAGTTGCTGATGGCTATCCGCACAGGCACAGCTATGGCAACGGAGGAGGAAATCAAGGGCTTGGAAGAGCGTGTCGAGACCCTGACAAAGGAGGCGAAGGACATCACCCGTGAGGCCGTGCGCGACATCGTGAGCGACGCATTGGACGTTCTCAACGCCGCCGACATCGACTGGTCAGACCCCATGAGAGCGACACAGGCCATGACCGAGGCGTTACTTGACCTCAAAGACGCTTTCAGTGGTGGCGACTTCAAAGACAAGGTGACGGCCGTTGCAGAGACATTCAATATCCTAACGTCGGCCATTGAATCCGCGATGGAGGCTCAGCAACAGCAAGCACAGGCAGCGGTCGAAGCGGCTAACAAGCAGGTTGAAGCGGCGAAGACATCGCTTGCGGCTGAATTGGAGGCACGTAATCAAGGTTACGCAAATAACGTTGAGCTGGCGCAGAAGGAACTCGAAATGGCACGCAAGAACCAAGAGAAGGCACGCAAGGAGCAGGAACGGGCGCAAAAGGCACAGGCGGCTGTTCAGACGGTTCAGCAGATAGGCAACCTTGTCACCGCTTCGTCGCTGATATGGTCGCAGTTGGGCTTCCCGTTGGCCATTCCTGCCATTGCGGTTATGTGGGGCAGCTTCGCAGCCGCTAAAATCAAGGCCGCGCAGATGACGAAGACCGAGGAATATGGTGAGGGTACGGTGGAGCTGTTGCAGGGTGGTAGCCACCAGTCGGGCAACGACATCGACTTAGGAAGGAAAAAGGACGGCACGCGCAGACGGGCAGAGGGTGGCGAGTACTTTGCTGTCATCAACCGACGCAGCTCACGCCGTTTCCGTAGACTTATCCCGAATGTGGTCAAGAGCCTGAATGATGGCACGTTCCTGTCGAAGTACGGCAACGCATATCCTGACGCAGGAATCATGATTATGAACGCTCAGAACGACATCAGCCAGCTATCGGAAGATGTGAGGGCAATACGGGCGAACACGGCAAAGAAGGTCATCACGATGGACGATGGCAGCACGATTGAGATTAACGGACAAACGACAAGGAGGATAAGGCATGAGAACTGATATGTATCGGTGGTTTCTTTCCATCAACGACGGTGCGCAGGTTACGGCCAGCCCGATATACAAGGATGACATCGCGTTAGAGTATCAGCGCGAGACAAACGAGCAATTCTTCCGCGCAGAGTTAAGCGGAAGCCTGACATTCTTCGGCGGCGATTTTACCTACATTATGACCGCTTCAATGGCCAGCACCATCCATGTATGGCTGGAGAAACGCGCAAGCGAGAGCGGCAGCTTTGTGTCGCTATGGCATGGGACATTCACGCGCACGGACTGCACCATCAACGCCGACGACAGCAGCGTGACGGTCAAACCACGCGTATATGACGAGTACACGGCCATTCTCGACGGGATGGAGCGCGAGTATAACCTTGTCGAGCTTGCGCCAGCCATAACGCCCGTGACGATTACCAAGCGACCGATGCTTCAAATCTACATACAGGGCGAGAGCGTCCTGTCCTGCTTCCACGGTAATATGTGGTGGGAGTCGGAGGTATCAGCCGAGGAAAGCATCAGCAAGCTCACGGGCGACTTCCACTTCAACCGTTCACGCGATTACCGTCAGTTCGATGTCACACACCCGTTCATCTATATTGGCAGTTTCTTTGGCTTTTTCCCAAGCTCGTCGAGTCAGACCTTCAACGTGACGATGGAGAATGGATTGGGGCAGCAGTTACACATGACATACGCGATGACGGGCGGCGGTGGCGCGATACAATGGACGTTCACGGCGGAACTCATAAACACATCCGACAGCCACCTGATTGCATCCTACCAGCAGGTAAGCAACAACACCATCGACACCTCGTCGTTGGACTTTGACATGGATAACTCATACCATGTGGACACCACGACACGCATTCTGTTCTCGCGTGTCCTGTGCGATGGCGACACGGTGAGCGGTCAAAGCACCTATCAGATAGCCGAGGACGATTTCTGCTATGACAACCGCAACTATCGGAGGGTAGCCCCGTACACGTTAGGCAGCACAGACGTTGTGCTATCCACGACGACACAGGCAGCACCGACCGAGTACGGCCTTGCACCGAACGGGCAATACTATGTCAGGCCGAACAGCCTCGCCTATCCTATCGCCAAGACGACGTGGAACACCGCCAGCGTGTGGTATGATGGGACGTTCTCGGACTCAGACTCAAAGGACTATGTGGTGCGGACTTGCTATAAGATTGACGCGGTGATTGCGGTGTTGCTGGCGGTGATTGCGCCGAGTATCAGCCACATGGGAACGACAACGTATAGCCAGTTCCTTTATTCAACCACGAACCCCGTCACGTCCACCGACTTCCATCCAGTGGTCATCACGCCCAAGAGCAACATCTTGGCAGGAGAGAACAGCGAACCAGCCATGAAAGCACCGATAACGTTGCGACAAGTGCTGAATATGCTGCGCGATGTCTTCGGCTGTTACTGGCACGTCGATAGCGGAAAGTTCTGTGTCGAGCATATCAAGTATTACAAGAACGGTGGCAGTTATTCAAGCACCCCGTCCGTGGGCGTAGACCTCACGACCCTGACCGAGCCACGCAACGGGAAAAAATGGGGCTGGGGAGTAAACGAGTACACCTTTGAGAAGGTGACGATGCCAGAACGCTACCAGTATGAGTGGATGGATGACGTTTCAGAGCCGTTTGAAGGCAAGCCGATAGTGGTCAAGTCCAAGTACGTCGAACAGGCGAAGATTGAAGAGGTGAACATCGGAGGTTTCACCAGCGATATTGACTATATGCTGCTGGCTCCTGAGAATATCAGCAAGGATGGTTTCGCGCTGATGGGCTGTTCGATTGTGTCAGCGACGGGCGACTACTACGTCCCCGTGAACTACATCGCTGGGTGGTCGAACTACGTCATTCAGAACCCATACATGGCGATGGCATACCTGCAACCGTCGTTCCTGCTCTACGATATGCCAGCGTGGACGGTAGAAGTTAATGGTGCAACCATCAGGGCAGACGGCATTCAGCGCAAGAAGCGTCAGAAAGTCCTCTATCCGTTGCAGAGCGTGATACCCTACACCACGCCGCTGGTGCGAACATACATCGGCCTCGGCAACATCAATGCCATGACATTCAACCTTAATTCGTTCACTTTAAACACCACATTGGAGTATGACACCGAATAACAACCTATCGTGCCTACCCTTCTACAAGAAGGTGGCCGAGATGTCGAACAAGAGAACCTACGCCTACGGGCAGGTCTATCCGTTGTACTGCGACCGCACGCACCTGCCGCCGTTTCAGATACGGGTAGACAACACCTCCATATCGCCGACCGCCATGCGGTTGTACAAGAAGGACGGAAGCGGTGGCGGATTGTTGAACGAGCTGGCGAATATCCATCAATGCACGTTCAGCGGCTATACGATGTGGGTGTATAACGGTGCTACGTTGTCGGCGACGTTGAGCGAAGGCCAGTACTACCTTCAAATCGACTTCGGAAGCGGTCTGACACTAACGACATACACGTCAGAGGTGTTCACGATTGTGCAAGACCTGTCGCCGTTCTTAAAGATTGAGTTCTATGACAGCAGCGACTTCGTGTATGATGGTGGGCGTGTGGTGTATTCCAACAACGGAATGACCTATCGAAACACCTTCTACCTCGCCACGGAGCTTGGAATGCCTGAGTACACGTTCAACGAGGAAGGCGAAGAGAGAGACGGTTTCTTCTTCCCCACTAAGCAGCTTTCCGAGAAGGTCTACAAATTCATGGTGCTTGCGACTGAATATATGACCGACGTGTTACGGCTGGCGCGGTTGTCGGAGTATGTCGTCATCACGGACAAGTACGGGAATGTGTATAACGTGAACCACCTCGCGTTTGAGGTACGCTGGCAACCGCAGGGCTACCTAGCTGGTGTGGAGGTTGAGTTCCGCACGGACACGGTGCTTAAACAAATAGGAAAGGGTTACTAAGATGATGGAACTACAAAATCAGTTTGTCGCCATATTATTCATCGTGGCAGGATTGTTGTTCACGCCGCTGTTGTTCATCGCTCTCGACTTTTGGGCTGGCATTCGCAAGGCCAAAAAGCGCGGCGACGTGATACGTAGCGACAAGATGAAGCGCACGATGGACAAGGTGTCGAGATACTACAACGCCATCCTCGCCATGCTGGTCGTGGACTTGATACAAATGTCGGCCTTTGTCTTCATGTATCTTTACTTGGGCTGGGCGAACGCATACACCTTCCCCGTGTTCACGATGCTGGCCACCCTGTTCGTGGCGGCGGTCGAGATAAAGAGCATCTACGAACCAGCTGACGCGAAAGAGAAGCAGGAGTTGAAAGACGTTCAGGCGTTGGCCGTTGCCATAGCCAGCCACAAGGATGACGTGAAGGAGATTGCAGAGGCTATTGCGGAATATCTTAAAAACGATAATAAGGAATGAAGTACTTTACCATCAACGAACTGACGCGCTCGGCCACGGCGAAGCGGCTGGGCATTGACAACACAGCGACGAAGAATATCCGTCTGAACCTTGAAGCACTTGGGGAGAATATCCTCGACCCGTTGCGCGAGGCGTGGGGGGCACCCATCATTGTGACGAGCGGCTACCGCTGCAAGCGACTCAACAAGGCCGTTGGCGGTGCATCGAACAGCCAGCACCTATACGGACAGGCGGCAGACATCAGGACGGTTTCTGACAGGCGCGAGGATAACATGAAGCTCTTGCGGAAGATTATCGAGATGGAGCTGCCATTTGACAAGCTGATTGCCGAGTATGTAGACAGCAGCGGACGGCCTGACTGGATACATATATCCTATTCGCAAGCCCGTCGCGGCATTAAGCTCACCTGCAAGGGCGGCAAGTATTCATTAGGCATCAAAATCGACAAGAAATGAAGTGGTGGCCTGTCCTCGTTCTCTTCGCCTTATTCGGGTGTAGAACGCCTCGTGTCGCGTTGAAAGATGTGTTACGGGATAGTATATACATCACCCGTTTTGACACGCTCACGCGCGTTGTATTAAGGAATAAGACCGACACCGTGCGGATGCGTGATAGTATCACCGTGTACCGTGACGCAGACGGGAAGGTCGAGCGCATAGACCGCTGGGTTGAGCGTGAACACCTCGCTTTCGTCCACGACACCGTAGACACCTACCGCGCGAGGTATGACAGCCTCGCCGCCGTGGTGCAGAGGCAGACCGATGTACCCGTTCCTGTCGTGAAGAAGACCATCGGACAACGGTTGTGGCCTGTCGTCGTCGTGGCGGTGCTGCTGGCTCTCTCCGTCATCATCCTTCGCTTCATCCGACGAAGCCGCGATAACATATAGTTTTATTCTTTCTTTTGTCATTTTAAGGCCGTTTTTCCCCGTGAAAGGCGGCTTTTTGTTTAAAAAATATTAAAATCATAAACTTTTTACATCAAAAATGATGTTGTTTAAAAAATAATTTGTAATTTTGCAACGTGAAAAGAAACAAATAACAATTTAGAAAGGGCGGCAACCTATAACAGCGGCGACAAAAAAATGACACGCAACGATTACAGCATCTACAACGAGGTACAGAGCATCAAGGCTAACAAGCGCGACTGGGACCACATCGTACTGGTGAAGAATGGTGACTTCTTCGAGGCTTACGAGCAGGACGCCGACCAAATCTCAGGAATCTGCGGAATCGGACAATTCAACCGCAAGGGCTGTCTGCTCAACATCGCTGGATTCCACAAAGACCGACTCCCATACAATCTCCATAAGCTGCTGAGGGCAGGCCGCAAGGTTTCAATCCTCGACAAATAAAAACACCTATAGGGAGGGGCAACCCTCCCACATCTAACAACAATTAAAAAACTGGCGGCAACAGGTAACAGCGGCATCAGATTATGACACGTTCAGAATTACAAGGCATCCTTCACGAAATGGTTGAGAAGAAGTGCGATGAAGGCTTTGAGAGAATGAAGGATATGCCGATTTGCGAGAAGTTCTACACGGACATGGCAAAGCAAGGATGGGGTGAACAGGCCAATACATTCAAGAGCATTGTATTATACACTACGATTCTTCACCCTGAATGGACTGATAAAGAGATATTTCTTGAATTTGCCAACAATATGAGAAAGTAACACAAACAGGGGAGGGCAACCCTCCCACCTAACCGAATTATTAACAATCAAACATACAAATCATGGAAAAGAATTATAAAATCACAGGTAAGACAAACGGATGGATAGCACAGCGCGACACCCTGTTCAAGGGTAAGGAGTACATCACAATCGAAAGCGGCCTGACATTGCGACAGGCGCAGGAGAAGATACTTGATTTCTTCAACGAAGACTTCGACACAGGCTATACTAATTGGGGTTTGGTACGTTGTAACCATCCTTTTAGTTCTTGGTCTTTGCAAAGACGGAATTCCGTCTTTGCAAAGACGGAACGCGCGGTTACGATGACGATAGCCGCTATTATGCTATCGAAGAAGAAGGGGATGAGGATTATGAAGGATAGGTTCATTCTACAACGCAGCACCCGTCAGCAAGGCTGGTGGGTATGCACGGACAAGGAACACAACATCGTCTGCCGCTTTCAGGCGCATAGGTACAACGACACGCAGGAGTTCACGTTACTCGACGGTGACAAGTTCCCGAATGAGGCAGAGGCGTTGAAGGTTGCAACGTATATAAGAGAGATGGCGGACTGGCTAAGAGATAATCATTATAACAAGGTGTTTTAACAATTAAAAGCAATGGAAAGATATAATAACAAATCAGATTTCGACAACTTCCGCAACATGATGAACAAGAAATCAACCCGTGTGCTGAAGAAGGAACTGGAAAAGATTGAGAATAAGGCATCGGTTTTGCGGACGAGAGAGTTCAACGGTTTCAAGATGTCTCCGCGTGTGTCACGCCGTCTTGACATCTATGCACAAGAACGTATGGCAATAGAAACTATATTATATGAAAGAGAGCATGAATAAAGAACAAGAACGAAAGCGCATAGGCGATAGGATTGCCGCCTTGCGCATGGCGAGAGGGATGACACAGCAGCAACTGGCCGACATGGCAGGGCTGGCGCAGCAGAACCTCGCAAGGGTAGAGACGGGCAGGTACTCGTCAAGACTTGACACGCTGGCTGCGATTGCCGATGCGTTGGGGTGTCAAATAGATTTTATCATTAAGGATGGTGAGTAGCCATCCTTTTTTTTATGATAGTTTTATAATAGTTTTATGATAGTTTTATAATGTACCCTAAAAGTACATTTAGGGTACATTTAGGGTACTTTTAGGGTACTTTTAGGGTACTTTTAGGGTAGTTCCCCCCCCCGTTCAAATTGTCGATAACCTTCCGTATTGCTTCATCCGCGTGGCGTTGCATGATGCGCACATAGTTGAAGATTGGGCGGTTACGTTTCACGGACTGACCGATGCAATACTCCAGCGTTTCAAGGGTAATGCCGATGTCGAAGCCATGTTGCACGAAGGACTTACGGGCAGTGTATGGGCTGACGCGGCGTTTTATCCCGACGTGCGTGGCGGTTTCCTTTATTGAGCGGTTGATGAAAGCAACCTTCGAGTGGAAGTTATTGCCAAACGGAAGCACCAGCAGCCCCGTCTTTTTATCCATATAGCGGTCGATGATTGCACGCGCCTCGGGTTGGATGGCGAATACCGTGCGGCTGTCCCCGTGCTTTGTGTTGCGCGTCTTGTGGCGGATGTAGTCGAGAACAGGATTGCGGAAGTCATACGCCAGCAGGTCTACAAGGTTCATCCCACCGAGATAATAAGAGAGAATGAAGATGTCACGGGCAGCGGCGTGTCGGAAGTTCTTCGTCTGAGCGTCGCGCATGGCTCGTAGCTCTTCCACGCTGATGTCAAGTTCTCGGTCGCGTGACGACGGCATAGAGAAGTTCGTGAACGGGTTGATGTCGTAATGTACCCGTCCGAGTCGGCTGGCGCGGTTGATGACTGTGCGCAGCCCTGACAGGTAGAAGGCTTGCGAGGTGGAGGTAAGTCCCCGGGAGCGCAGGTAACGGGCATAGTCCGAGATAGTGACAGGCGTAATCGTGGACAGGAACACGTCACCGCGCATAAACTCGGTGAATGGTGCGATGTCATTCTGAATTACCTTGGCATAGGTGTGACGGTTGTCCTGTTCCAGTTCCGACACGAACTCGGTTACGATTTCATTAAGCGTTGCATCCGTGGCCGTTGGTCGCATGGAGAGCAGCACCTTTCGCAGCTCTTTACAGGTGTAGTTGTTCGGATTGGCGATGCGCGACAGGCGGTTGTTGTAGTCGGCGAGCAGCTTCGATAGTTCAAGGTTGATGGCCATAGAGTTGCTGCCACGAACGACCACGCCACGATGGAAGTCAGAATAGGAGCTGACCGAGTAGGGCGTTACGATGTAAGCTGTCTCTGACTTGTGGCCGATAGCGATGCGTATCTTGTAAGACCCATCCTTCGCCCGTTGCCGTTTCAGAATTGCAAGTTTGATTACTACCATGAGAAGCAAGTTTTTTAACTCGCCCGACCGTCCAAAAGTGGACACAGGGCGGTTGTGGGGTTATTCTTTGACGAGAGCCGCGAACGCCCTGCAACCCGTGTTCCTGCGCGTGATGGAGGGTTTCGGATGCGTCAGGGTGTCGGTTTGGCTTAATTCTCGTGCAAAAATATACAAAACTGGCCGAAACGACTTGTGTACGGGCGTTGCAGAATTTGGAGAAACCCCGAAAAACTCGTTTTTAACCCGTCTAAGCGCGTTTTAAGCCCTCGGTTGGGTAATTGTCCGCCGAGATAATTTGACGCGCTTAGACGCGATTTCTGCCCAAAATAACTACATCTGCTCACGGTGTAGACATCCAACGACCTTATATAAATAAAGTATTGACGCGCGTGCGATGTCAAGCGGTGGCAAAGTGGCATCCTCGGCTGTGAGGTGCAGCCGCTCGTTGTCGCCCTGTTCTACCTTCCGTATGATGCGGTCGGAGCTGGTGACGATGATGTATGCGCGTCCGTATTCGATAGCGTTCAGAGGGATAGGCCGCACGAAGATGATGTCGCCAGCGTTGTAACGAGGCCGCATTGCGTCGCCGTACATAGACACACCGATGCAGCCTGTCAGCATTGGGATGTTCACATATTCCACGACCTTGTTCTCAGCCGTTTCAAGGGCGAGGCCGAGGCTGTCGCCGATGCGGATGTCAATGATTGGCTGTCGGCCAGTCCATTGCGGCACAGGCATATCCGAGTGGAAGAGTTCCTGTCCCAGCGCGTGGTTGATGTCTTCAAGAAAAGAGGTCTTCACCTCGCCAGCATTCAGGCGAGAGTTGAGGGTCTGCGGCGATATGCCCAGTTTGTCCGCGAGCTGGCGGAGGTTGATGCGCTCGGAACGCAGGATGTATCTCACCTCGTTCCCCGATAGATTCCTTTTCATCTTTAAAAATGTTTTAAAAATAAAGTGTTTCTAATTAAAAATGTTTAAAAATAAAGAGTATTCCATTGTTATAAAGGAAAATGTTTATAAATTTGCAACGGTAATCAAGGTTTGCGCTGCAAAGATAAAGAAAATCCTTTAAAGTTGCAATACCTCAAAAGTGGTAATTTTCAAAAATTATGGTAATCATGAAAAAGAATGTATTAAGCTACACGACATCGTGGATTAACAGGAACTTCCGCATTAAGGTCTACGGTCGTGACGAGAACGGCAAGCGTATCAACAAGCTGGTGGGTGTGTCAGGCATCCTGAAACTGATTGGCGCGGAGTTATTCAACAAGTTCATCAAGAGGGCTGTTGCGTGCATGATGGACAGCTGCGTGTGCAAGCTCCGCCGAGGTCTGAAAGTAACCCTTTATGTCAAATAACTAAAACCCAAAAAGCAATGGAAGAGAACATCAAGAACACGGCCATGCTGGCCGAAGTGAGTGTAGAAGAACTGCGTCAGCGTATCGACTATCTGGAAGCCGAGAACCGAGACCTGCAAGAGAAGGCCGCAATGAACTTCAAGTGGTGGCAGGATGCGAGCGACAGGCTGACCAAGATGCAGACGAAGATGCAGGCAGTTAAGAACCTTATCAATGTATTGTTTGAAGATGAACAAAAGTAAGCAAGGCTTCGCGTACACGATACGCGAATTGAAGAAAGGGCAGATGGTGGCCTTCCCCGTGAAGAACTACTCCACCGTCTGCTCGACGGTCACACGTTTCAACACCGAGTACAAGGCCGAAGGCCGCAAGTACAGGGCGAAAGTGCAAGACCTGTCCGTGATTGTCACGCGGCTGGCGTGAGGCTGACGAGAGCCGAGTTGAGGGTAGTGATGGCCATTGCGCGAGGGATGACCGACAAGGAGGTTGCAGCGGGGTTGTGTCGGAGCTACCACACCATCAGGACGCAGAAGCGTGAGGTGTATCGGAAGCTCGGTTTGAGAAAGGACACGGAACTGGTGATTTGGGCTGTGTGCAGAACGCTCCATCTGCACAACGGTCTTCAAAGAGTTCGGGAGCAAGGTATAACAATTATCGCAGATGCAATACACAATCAGAGAAACGGATGCGCAACGGCTGGAGACGATATACCGAGTCATGAACGACAAGGTATTCGGTTTCCGTGCAGCCGAGAAAATCGTGGGCGGTCGCGCACGGTTGCAGAAGTTGATTGTCGAAGGCAAGGTAAGAGCCACGAAGGGGAATGCACAAGCCCAAAACGGCAAGTGGTTGTGTAATGCCAGCGATGTATTACGGAATGCGTATGAAAGATTTTAGAAACTGGCTCAGTCAGAAGAGCGACACGTTCTCGGCGTTGATGGAAGAGGATGTCACCATCCGCGAGGTGTTGCTGGTGCATGGGATAGTATTGTGTGGTTGCGGTGCTGCCGTGGTAGCCGCCACCTCATTGAGTGCCACGGTAATGTTCCTCGGTGCGGCCGTTTGGCTGGCGTGGAAGCTGAACAAGTATAGCCATGATTGTGAATTAGAGAAGTTCTGCGAACGTAATCCCGATTGCGGTTGTAATTGCATGAAGTGCCCTGCGTTCATCAGCCATATGCGCTATGAGATGGGCTGGGATGAAGACTGCGACAGGTATAGAGAGGATGACGATGAGGACTAAGACGTTTACCAAGAATACGCACGGGATTTCTATCGCCAAGTGCTGCGCGTCGTGCAAGTTCAACAACGGTGTGGCCGACAAGGCTGGCTTGCGGCGTATCTGCCAACAGGGCGAGGGCAACGTCAAGCCGAGTGACTATTGTCGGACGTGGATGATGAAGCCCGAACTGGACAACGTTGGCAAGGGCGGCGGCAAGGTGAAGAAGAAAGCCTATATCGACTTCATGAACAACAATATCACGCGATGGTCGTTGTCTGACATCCGTGCGGAGTTTGAGAAGAAACATGGAAGCATCTATATGTAATATTCAATTTATTAACTAAAACATCAATTATGAAGAAAGAAGAAAAGAGCGTGTTCGGCGTGTTGAACGCCATCAACTGCAACGGACACACGGAGAAGAAGAACGGTCTGACATACCTCGCTTGGGCGTGGGCTTGGCAGATGGTCAAAGAGAACTACCCGACAGCAACCTACACCATCTATGAGAACGCGGATGGGATGAACTACCACACCGACGGGCGGACGTGCTGGGTCAAGACGGGCGTAACGATTGAAGGCTTGGAGCATATCGAATACCTCCCCGTGATGGACTATCGTAACGCGTCCATACCAAAGGACAAGGTGACAAGCATGGACGTGAACAAGGCCATTCAGAGGAGTCTGACGAAGGCCTGTGCGCGTCACGGTCTCGGCTTGTATATCTACGCTGGCGAAGACCTGCCGAGCGGTGAGGCCGAGAAGATGAGTGCAGACGACGAGGCCGACTTTGAGCTGGCGTGCCAGCGCATGAAGGAAGCAAAGAACCGCGACGAGTTGGTAGCGATTTGGAATGACTGTCCGAAGTTCCATACTCGTCAGGAGTTCGTGGACAGGCTGAACGCAAGACAGGGAGAATTTAGTAATCAATAATCAATTTAGAACAATGACAAAAGAAGAAATCAGAGATGCGTTCAAGCCGCAGGTCGTGGCCACGCGTCAGGAGTTAGACATCAGGATGAACGAACTCTCGTTGAACCGTAACGCGATGATGAAGCCGTTGCAGGAGCGTTTGGACGCGCTGAACAAGAAGAAGCTCACCCTTCGTATTGAGATGGCCGCAATGCGTATTCAGCTGGACACGATGAAACAGGAGGTAACGGAGCTGGAGCATGAACGGCGTGAATGGAGAGAACTATACCAGCAGATACGTTATGACTGGCAAGCGTTGAACCCGATAGAAAGGCTTGAAGATGACGGTGGCGTTTAGAAACGACGAGATAGCGGAACTCTATCGCATGGTATCATGGTGGTGTCATGGTCATTCAAACACCTTCCATTATATCAAGGCAGCGATAGAGAGCCGCTACCCTGAGATAGCAGAACACAACAAAGAAGAGTTTGAATGATGGGCAAGTTATATCAGATAGCGGAAGCAGACGCGCATGACGCGGCTCTCCGCATTCGTAACAGCGTCGGCATCATCTACACCAGCAACGACCTTATGATGCACCAGAACGGCTTTATCAACGGCTATCGCGCCGCGCTGGCCGAGGTGCAGAGAAAGACGAAGGACGTGAACAGCGTGCTGATAATGAAGGATAAGATACAACAAATTATTGAGGAATTATGAAGAAGGTTGAATTATATAACGACCATTTCCAAAACTTCAAGGTCTATGGCATCCCACACGCGCAGTTAATCATCGCCGACCCTCCGTACAACCTCGGCAAGAACGCCTACGCGAGCAACCCTGCTTGGTATAAGGATGGTGACAATAAGAACGGCGAGAGCGAGCTGGCTGGCAAGGAGTTCTTTGATACGGACAATGATTTCAGACCTGCCGAGTTCATGCACTTCTGCTCGCAGATGTTGGTCAAAGAGCCGAAAACGGGTATCACCGATGAAGAGGCCGAGACTATCGGAGATACGGGAAAGCGCAAGTCGAAAGCCCCGTGCATGGTGTTGTTCTGCGCATTTGAACAGCTTCACTACTACATCGACCTCGGACAGCGTTACGGCTTCAAGCATTACATTCCGCTGGTGTTCAGAAAGAATTTCTCAGCGCAGGTGTTGAAGGCGAACATGAAGATTATCGGGAACTGCGAATACGGGCTGGTGTTGTACAAGGAGAAGCTGCCCAAGTTCAATAATGACGGGCGTATGATATTCAATTGCTTTGAGTGGGTGAGGGACACCGATACGCCGAAGGTGCATCCGACGCAGAAGCCTGTCGCGTTACTTGAAGAATTTATCCGTATCTTCACCGACGAGAACGATGTTGTCATAGACCCTTGCGCAGGTAGTGGTTCAACGTTGCGAGCAGCCGCGCAGTTAAACCGACGTGCGTATGGATTTGAGATTAAGAAGGATTTTTATAAACTTGCTAAGGAGCAGGTATTAACACATTTTCAACCAAAGATGTTTTGATATTATGAAGAAAGAAGAATTAAGGAAATCGCCCGTGGTATTCCACGACAAGGAGCATCGCTACGACCTCGACGGGCAAGACCTGCACGGGATTACCCCTATTATTGCGTGGCTGTTCCCTGAGACCTACGCCGACATCCCAGAAGAGGTATTGGAACGTGCGAAGCAGCGCGGCACTATGATACACGCCAAATGTCAGATGGCCGACAATATGGGTGTCGTGGACTGCGACGAGGTGAAGGCGTATGTCGAGTTGCTGCGCGAGAACGGCCTGACACCTATTGCAAGCGAGTACACCGTGAGCGACGAGGTGGCCGTGGCATCGAATATCGACAAGGTGTTCGATGACGGGAGCATTGCCGACATCAAATGCACCAGCAAGATACACGTCCCGAACGTGACGTTGCAGCTGAACATCTACGCAGCCCTGTTCAAGATGCAGAACAACCGCGACGTGAACAAGATGTACGTCATTTGGTTGCCGCGCGAGATATACGGCAAGCCGTGCATCAAGGAGGTGGAGAGGATTCCCGAAGACGTGTGCGCGTTCATCGTGGCCGAATATCTTGACGGGCATTCGTATGAGGCCGCAAGAGCCAAGTGGGACGCGCTGGGCATCGGTGACGAGAATGCCATGCCAAAGGTCATCATGCAGACCTGTTCCGAGCTGGCGAATATCCGTAGGCAGATAGAGACGTTGAAAGCCCGTGAGGACGAGTTGAAGACGTTATGGCTGGAAGCGATGCAGGAGGCTGGCGAGAAGAAGACGGGCAACGCATTCGTGACCGTCACGCGTAAGGATGCAGGTGTCAGGGTGTCGGTCGATACGAAGCTGTTGAAAAGCGACTACCCCGACGTGTATGCCAAGTGCATGAAAGAGAGCAAGACAAACGAAACACTTTTAATCAAGTTCAAAGATGAGTAATACAATCACGGGTATGGTGCTGGGTGTGCGCGACACCGAGTATGTCATGGGGAAAGACCCTCAGAACCCATTTAAGAAGCGCAAGGTTATGTTAGACTGCACACGCCGCGACCAGTACACGGGTGAGCGCAGCGGGTATGAGAACACGCCTGTCATTGAGTTTACGGGCGACAAGGTTGCCGAGCTGGACAAGTGCAAGGCAGGTGACATCGTGGAGGTGAAGTTCGCGGTCGAAGGCCGTAACTACACGGGCAAGGATGGCCAGCCGAGGAACTTCACGGGCATCAGGGGCTATGAGCTGGCGGTGATACGTTCAGAGCAGCCGAAGCCAGCACCAGCACCGCAACCGAGAAAGAACGACCTACCCTTCTGATATGGCAAGGAAGTACACTTTCAACACCCTCCGCATAGTGTGTTTGCGTAACGATGAAGTCACCGATGACGACGCTTTCTTCGTGGACATATTGGCGGATGGTGTCAGTACGATGAAGTTAGACGATAGCAAGACGGCGGAGGTGGCGGAGTTCCTGTTCGATTTCATGCAGAAGTTCTCCGACCTTTGCGTCGATGCGTATAAAAAGAGAAAAGCCGATGAAGCAGGTACGAATGACGAAGGCAGCAGGGACGCTGACGTTTGACACGCCGCTGGACTATGTTCTCGGCACGTTGCGGAACGGTGTCTACGACATCAGCATCAAGGCCGTGAAGGAGAGGCGCAGCTTGCCGCAGAATGATTTGATGTGGCTATGGCTGACGTGTATCGAGGTCGAGACAGGAACGCCACGCGATGACGTGTATGCGTATTATTGCAAGAAGTTCCTCGCCCGTCCCGTCACCATCGGCGGCAAGACAGAGTGGGTGGTGGGCAGCTCGTCGAAGCTGAACAAGGACGCGATGACGGACTTCTTAAACAAGATACAGGCCGATGCGGCCACGGAGCTGGGAATCACCCTGCCCTCGCCAGAAGACAGGTTTTTTGAGACATTTAGAAACGAATACGAATAAGATTATGGCAGAATACATTAAACAAGACGGCACGACTGAGCAGGTGAGACCAGCCAACGGTCGTGACTTCACTCTGGAAGAGCTGCAAGGCTATTGTGGTGGCTATGTGCAGGAGGTCTCCCTGCGCGATGGTCGCGTGATGTGGTGCAACGAGGATGGCAAGGTGTACGGGCTTGAACTCAACGAGCGTGCCACCGCCATTGCCGAGGATGCTGGCGCGTTGCTGGTCGGTGACTACGTTGTCGGTGACGTGCTGATATGTAAAGACAAGGAGGTGCTATGAGACAAATTGAGAGTGCCGTACAAACGGCGTGCGTGACGTGGTTTCGTTTCCGTTTTCCAAAGCTGGAGCCGCTTTTCTTCGCAGTCCCAAACGGCGGCTACCGTTCGCGTATCACGGCGGCGAGGATGAAGGCCGAGGGAGTGCGGCGTGGTGTTGCTGACCTGATTCTCCTCGTTCCCCGTCATGGGTATGCCAGCCTGTGCATTGAGATGAAGACGCGGACGGGCAGGCAGAGCGACGCGCAGAAGGAGTTCCAGAGGGCTGCGGAAGGCGAGGGCAACAGGTATGTCGTTTGTCGGTCTTTCGACGAGTTTAGGAAAGTTATTGAAGAATATTTAAAGTAAAAGAAACATGAAAAAAGAATTAAGCGAAAAGCAGCTGGAGGCCAAAAGGCTCTATAATCAAATAATACGATTAAAGATGACGGAAGTTCCTTTCCATTGGAAGGACGTTTATAGGAGAGAAATAGAAGACGTCTATCTTATATGCGTCGTGAATGGAACGAAGTATATACGTAAGCATTGTTTCGGAAATGGTGTAAATTTCATCATTAAGATGGAGAAAGAAGGCCTCATTACAGGTAATGATTATCTAATTTGTCGCCGTAGCGATACTAAGCAATATCAAGGTGGGTGTTCTACTATGATTAAAGTAGATGTTATGCTAAAATTGAAAGACGAGATGCTTGAGTATATCAGGAATTGTGAATGGGAATCTGATATTGCACAAGTTGAACACGCTTATGATGTTATCAACGACACGTCTATTGTTATTTATGATAATATCATCGACGAAAATGTCTTGAAGGAATCGCAATCAGCAGCTATCAGGAGACAGGAATTATTATTAGAAGATAAAGCGGATAAACGCGAAGAAAGATTACGTGAAATAAAAGAACAACGGGAACGCGATAAAATCCGTCACCAGCAATCGCAAGAGTCCGAGACCTTGAAAGACCTTGTTTCAAAGATTGAGGCGATGGGCTGGGATGTCACTCTTAGCCTAAAACCCGTTTAACCGCATTCTAAGCCCCTCTGCCGCGTTTTCTCGGCGCGGATGATAAATTACATGTCTGCGATAAAATAACGCGGCAGGGGCGATTTAAAGGAGAAATAACAATGGCCGAACAATTAGAGAAGAAGGTCGAGAGAGCCATCCGACTGATACAGGCGGCTGGGGCAAAGGCGAAGGAACACGGCCAGCCGTTGGAGATATGTTACAGCGGCGGCAAGGACAGCGACGTTATACTGGAGCTGGCACGCATGAGCGGTGTGGACATCAGGCCGATATACAAGAACACGACCATCGACCCTGCTGGCACGTTGAAGCACGTCAGGGATAGGGGTGTCGAGGTTATGCAGCCAAAGATGTCGTTTCGGCAAGTCCTCGCAAACAGGGGGATGCCGAGCAGGTGGCGGCGGTTTTGTTGTGAGGTCTTGAAGGAATACAAGGTTCTCGACTACGCCGTGGTGGGTGTCAGACGTGACGAGAGCAGGGCGAGGAAAGACCGATACAAAGAGCCTGAGACGTGCCGAGTGTACAACAAGACGAAGGGCATCAAGTCGCGCCAGTACCTCCCCATCCTCGACTGGTCATCCGATGACGTGGCGGTGTTCCTGACGGAGAGAGGCGTGAGGTGTCATCCGTTGTACTACGACGATGGCGGTGTCTTCCATCCCGAACGGAGGCTGGGTTGTATGTGTTGCCCGTTGCAGAGCAAGAAGAAACGCATCGCGGAGTTCAAGAGGTTTCCACGCATGGCTCGGTTCTATATCCGTGGTATCAAGGAGTATATCGCCACGCATCCGAACGGGAAGATGGTGGCGAAGACGGGCGGCAACGCCTACGACTGGTTTACCTCGCAGGTCTTCTGCGACGGGTGGAGTGAGTTTGTGTATCGTTTCGGAAGGTCGGAGCTGTTCGATGACAAGATAGACACGAAGAAGTATTTGGAAAGCGAGTTTGGAATTGAGCTATAAAGATTAAAAATATTTAAATCTAAACCCCAAAGGCAGTATGTTTAAAGATTTATTTGTAAATTTGCAACGTCAAAACTTAGTGCGGCACACGGCCGCTGCTTTTGGGCAGCGTTTTTTGTGTCATTTTCGTTGGAATAAACATACCGCATCGTGTGGGGTAGCAGTAATGCCCCCGAAGGTTCGCACTAAGACCTTGACAGCACGTAATGCGGTTTTTTTATTGTCAAAATTTATAGTATTATGAAAGAAAATTTTAACGAGAAGAGAGTTGCCGCAATGAAGGCAATGGACGATTGTTTGTTTGAGCTGGGCGGTTGCGGTCAGATGTACAAGGTATGCGCAAAGGCATTGAGCCAGCTGCTCTATGTGACGCACAAGTTGGAGGATGACGACTTCACCGATGTCATGGAAATGGCACAGGAGTTCACCATCCTGCTCGGTGCGCTGGAGAAGTATGAGAAGGCCAGCCGCATCTTCGATGAGTGATAACGAACAGCCCTGCCCACGGGTGGGGCTTTAAACAGGAACAGGAATGGAGTGTAATTTCAAGATAGAACGCGACTCTCACGTCAAAGGCTACACGATGATTAGCAATGCGAGTAACGGCAAGGTGCTGTCGCTGGCGGCAAAGGGTTTATTAAAAGAGCTGCTTAGTCTGCCGTCTGACTGGCATCTGAGCATCGGTGGGTTGGCTATGGTATTAAAGGACGGGAAAGACGCGATTTCGTCTGCATTAAAAGAGTTGGAGGACAACGGCTATATTACCCGACAAAAACAATTTAGTATCGACAAATGTGGAAGGAGGGTCTTTGCAGGGTGTTTCTATACTATCTACGAAAATCCGTATACGGAAAAATCATATACGGAAAATCCGCATACGGGAAATCCGTGTACGGAAATTCCGTGTACGGAAAACGGGGGTGATATAATAATAAATAATAAAGAAATAAATAAAGATAATAAAGACTTAGATAATAATAATAAAGATTATTCTTCACCTTCAACGCGCGTTCGCGAGGAAAAAGAGTTTGATGAAAGGTATTTCGTGGAGAAGTTCAACGATGTGCTTTCAACCATTCAGAACGTGCATCCAGTCAGGTGCAGGAGGCTGGAGGGACTAAGCCCCGAACGCAAGGAACAAGTGAAATACCTGTCAGTGAAGTACGGGGATAAGTACTTTTGGAACGTCATCATAAAAGCGTTTCAAAGCCAGTTCCTGAACCAAAAGGAAAGCAGCTTTACATATGACCTCGACTGGATTATCAACGAAAGCAGGTTTCTGATGATAGCCGAGGATAAATACAAAGAATTACACGACAATAAAGAAAAAGACAATGGCAGAGCAGATATTGGATTGGCTGGGAAGACAGCTAACGAACGGGCTGAAACGCTCCAAGAGCGAATCAGAAGAGAGAACGACGATTTCCTTAACGGCAAAGGAGAGGATAGAGGCCTTCCTGAAAGTATATTCTGACGAGACAGCCGTCATGAATCGGTTTGTTCCGATGAACTGGGACATCTACGTCGGCAACCCACAGGAGTGCATCGTGAAGCCTTGCATCTTCATGAGGGAGGTGGATAAGGTGTACAAGAGAAGGGGACTGGCGAAGAAGATACTACGCAACAACTTTGCAGGTATTTATTCCATGAACCCGACGCGCGATGGTTTCCCCGAAGAGGGCGTGAACCTTGCAGCCGCGCAGATGGTGGCGAAATACGGCGGAGAAATGACATTGTATTCAATGATGGCGTTCTTCGGAAATTATAGCGAATACCGCGAATCGTTGCGCTTTGACCCTATGGACATCGTGAACCAGTATTATAAGAAGTTCCTGCCGTGGTGGCGGTCGCTATTGTCCCACACAGAGCCTGAGAAGCCAGCACCGTCAGGGAGGCCGACGGGGATTGATGGGCTGAGACAATACCTGCGCAACAGCATCCGCGAGGGCTACGACCTCAGACAGGGTGGCCTATACGCGATGAAGGTAATCACCGACAAGGACATCCGACAGGCCGAGGAAGAGGTTAGGCAGGGAATATTCTAAAAGAAAACGTTGAATTTAAACAAAAAAAATAAATAGTTATGAGTATCAGCATTGATAAAGAATACTATATAAAGAAAGACTCATGGTTCTTTATGCTTCCTACCATTAGTGTGGGCTATTATAGGAAATTCCTGAGCATCTCTTTGTATTTGATTGTATGTGAGATTAGTGTTAATTTTGATTGGGAATAGTTATGACAAAAGCAGAAGCAATAAAGTACTTACAGCAACTCTACCCCAATGGTGGTCACTGCTGGCTTGACGAACAGAGAATAGAGGCTATCGGCATTGCTGTAAAAGCTTTGCAAGAAGAGCCTGTAAGCAAGGACTTGGAAAAGGCAGCAAGAGATATATTAGACACATATAAGCCAATATTTAGTTCTTCAACTTCAGACGGTGAGCCTACAGAATACTATTCGCTAGGACAAATGCGTACAATGTTTATGAAAGGTAGTTATTGGCAAAAAGAATATTGCCTTAAAGAACTTATGAATAGTGATTTAGAGACGGCTGCTGATAAATATGCTATAAAAATATATAATATGTTTATTAAGGATGAAACTACCCTCAATAATAAAGAAGGTGATGAAATACTTTCAGATGCTTTCAAGGCAGGTGCTAAGTGGCAGGAAGAGCATCTGACTGGTAAAATGGAGCAATTCCTATACGAAGAACTCAGTAATGGAGATATTGAGTGTCGCGACATGAAATTTTTGATAGAATACTTGAAATTATATATGAAGGAGAAATTGTATGAAAGAATTAGATGAACAATTTTAAAAAACATTTTTAACTATGGACACATACGAGAAGAAAATAAGAGAATACCTGAATAATGGTGAGGTAGACGAACTTTACAAAAATATGTTGCTTAATCTTTTCCCCGAACTTAAAGAGTCAGAGGATGAGAGGATAAGAAAAGCAATTCACATCTACCTTGACTGGTTAGATGGTCGAAACAAAGACTATCAGCCTAAAGGAGATTACTCTATTAAAGATATGATTGCTTGGCTTGAAAAGCAAGGTGAGCAGAAGCCTACTGATAAGGTAGAACCAAAGTTTAAAAATGGGCAGTGGATAGTTTGGCAAAACAAATACTATAAGGTCAACTATAACGGATGTGGCTACGAACTAATTGGCCAAAATGGTTTGAGTACATCATTAGAATATGTAACTGTGGATGAAAATGCGCATCTTTGGACTATTCAGGATGCAAAGGATGGTGATGTGCTTTATTCCGAGTGTCTAAGAATATTTTGGATTTTCAAAGGCAGAAGTACCGTATATTGTGGTTGTAATCTCAATTATAACGATGGTGCATTTTGTGGAGAAGGCTACATAGAAACGCCCACGGATGTAATTCCAGCCACCAAAGAACAGCGTGACTTTTTGTTTGAAAAGATGAAAGAATCTGGATATGAATGGGATGCTGAAAATAAAGAGTTGAAGAAGATTGAGCAGAAATCACAACGCATGATAAGTGCAGAAGCAAAGGAAGCCATGTATGATAAGCCAGCTTGGAGTGAAAAGGATGAACAACACATTGATAGTTTATTGAAACGTCTCGATGGTTTGTGCAGAAATGAGTTTGAACGCACAAGGTTTGCAATCAGTGAAGATAGAGATTGGCTAACATCCCTTAAAGAAAGAATAGAATAATATGGACACCAAATACACCATCGAGCAGTTCGACAACGGCATCACCCTGCGCTGGTCTGACATCGACCGTGACAGGGCGATAGTAATACCCGACCATTCCATCAACGCCGAGGTGGGAAAAATCATCATAGAGAACGTGAAAAGCGTTATGGACATGAACACGACGAACAAGATTATATTAACCACGATATTAGAAGCAGAATGAATGATTTGAAAGACCTGAAGGTGTCCGACATCATACGCTCGGGAGCCTTCGCCAAAGAGCTACGACAGCAACTGGACATCGAGGAGGCGGTGCAGACGAAGATGATAGCATCGGGAAGGACGCGCCGCACGACCCTCGACCGACTGCGCGAACGTGGCGTATGGAACGAGAGAGACATGGCGGTGTTATGGCCGCGAGTGATGGACAAGACGCTGGTAGGCTATTCAGCCGCCGAGAGACACGCTATCCATGCGGTGTGCATGGCAGCATACAACCGCACGATGAAGAAGGCCGTGGCCGAGGAGAAGAGCGAGAAAGGAGGTGAGGGATGACACGGAGAGAAATAGTCGAGCAGAGGGAAGTCCTTGCGAAGTTGGCGAAGACCTACCCACACCGCACCATCGAGAACATCATTCAGAACCTCGACGCGAGGATAGAAGAATACGACAAGGAACGCGACTATATCTGCATCAAGGGTAACGAATACCTGCAAAAGGGCAGGGTTTATAAAGTGAGTTTTGATGGCGAGGAGTATTGTACTGTATATCGTACAAAGAAAGAACCTGGCTTTTGTTGTGGTAAGAAGGAAATCTTTTTCAAACACTTTAAACGGTTGAGAATATGAAAGAAGACGATTTGAAATGCTGCGGCAGTTGCTGCTGGTTCAAGCACGAGGACACCGACGGTTTCGGCGTATGCTACCGACGATACCCAGAATACACACCATATTGCGGAGATGACCCATGCGACAAGTACATCAGCAACAAGGAGGTAAGGCATCACGTGGCCGTACTCATTCAGGCGAACAGATACCGCAGAGACCCTCACGTCCCCGCGATTTATAGAATGCCACGACCAGTCGAGCTGGGCAGGGCTATCGACTTTGCAGTTAAATACATCAAAACACACACGAAGAAATGACAAGGAAAGACTATCAGAAACGGAAAGATGAGACCCTCGGCCAATGGTGTGAGCGCATCGCCGTGATGTGTCATGGCAAGCCCGTGAACGACATCCTGACGCTGGTGCGCGAGGTGAGTGTCACGTCATACGCAGAAGGAGCGAACGCGGAACGAGTGATTAACGAGAAATTAAAAGGGTTATTCAAATGATTATGAAAGTTTAGAGTTATGACAGCAGAAGAGAAATTACAAAAGTTTTTAAACGCTATTGATGCTCCTTTTAGTGAAAGTGAGCTATTAGAGGATAGTGAACCGTTGGCAATAACATTACCGAGAGCAATAGATACACGTTATAAATGTTCTTATAAACGTTCTCAATGTCCCGAAGGCTATGACGTGTTTAATGATGATTGGTGTTTGTCTCCGAAAGGAGATATGTTCAACGTCTTGTATAATTGGTTTATTTTAGCGGGCGACTTGGGCGATTACTTATATTGCATAAGAGGGGATTGGTTTGATGGTAACACGTTCCTCCCTGCTCATATAGAAGCCTGTCGTAGAGCTGGTCTAATAAATGCAAATATAAATTTCCTATGAAAGCAACGAAGCACTACGAACACGGCCACGTCATCGTGTATATCAATGAAGACGGGTTGCAGACGTGTCTCACCTTCGATGACGAGAGGCAGATGGCAAGGGCAGGGGAATGTCTGCGCGACCTCGCACGCATCGGAGGGGAAAGCGTCGAAATAGTTAAAAAACCCGAAAAATAAAGGTTGTATAAAGAAAAAGCCGTATCTTTGTAGGCGGATGGGATGAACCTGTCCGCCTATTTAATTACACCATCATGCCAATAAAGAAGATTAAGATTACCGACCTTGTGCAAGACGACCGCAATTTAAATCGCGGAAACGCACGTGGCAAGGAACTCGTCGAGACATCGGTGGGACGCTTTGGTGCTGGCCGCTCAGTCCTCATCGACAAGAACAACCGCATCATCGCTGGCAACAAGACGCAGGAGGCCGCGATAGCCAAAGGCATCAAGGATGTCATCGTCGTAGAGACCGATGGCACGCAGCTGGTGGCGGTGAAGCGCAACGACGTAGACCTTGACAGCAAGGACGGGCGAGAGATGGCTCTTGCCGACAACGCGACGGTGAAGGCTGACCTCGAATGGGACACCGAGCAGATGGAGAGCATCGCGGAAGATTTCGGAATTGACATGGAGGCATGGGACGTGGATGCTTTCGACATCGAAGACGTGGCAGTCGGTGAGAGCCTGACCGACCAACTGAAGGCACAGGAGTTCATCGAAAAGGAAAATTACTTCGTGAAGAAACCATTTGTGGTGATATTCTATGAAGACTATGAGAAACGGCAATTGGAGAATATACTTGGGATAGAAATCCAAAACGACACATATACCTATGAGCAGCTTAGAAAAGGAGATACTGATTCTTTGTCCGAGTAGGAGAAGAGCAAGGACTTGTACTACACACAAGGTTTTGCCGAGTGTCAAGTATTTCGTCGGTGCAGATGAATACGACGAATATGTTGAATGTGTCGGGAGTGAACACGTTGTCAATGTCGGAGAGGGGTTGCAAGTCCCACCGTCAGGAAAATGCAAGACGTTGAATTGGATATTGGATAATTACAAGAACGACAACAATATCATATTGTTCACCGATGATGACATCATAAGGGTGAGCCGATTGGACTTCCTGAAACGCAGAGAGACGAAGAGATGCAGCGAGGAGGAATTGTTTTGTCTGTTGCAGAAGATGGATGTAATCGCAAAGGGCATCGGCGCGAAGATAGGTAGTTTTTGCACCGTTGGAGGCGACAAGGACTTCATCGCAATGGGAGGGACAAACGGATATGTGTTTACTGAGAAATCGTATATCGACGGGAAAGCATTTATCATTTTTGAAGATGATGGAACACGATATGACGAAACGTTGTATCTGAAAGAAGACATCGACTTCAACTGTGAGAGTTTGAAGAAAAACAAGTGTACGTTGTCGGCTAAGTTCGTCGTGTTCGTTGGCAAGGCTCTGACAAACAAGGGCGGAGTGTGTGACGTTAGAACGATAGAAGAAGAATTGCGGCAAGGTGCGCGGATTATTGAGAAACACGGCGCAATGTTGAAGTTGCAGACATCGAGGAACGGGAACGGAGTAAGAAAGAACGCCGTCCAGTTTGGAATAAGATAAGGAGGTGAAACGATGGCAAACGAGGAAAACTTGATACCGAATGCGGATAGAACTCCGAGTGAACTCCGAGCAATGACGACTAAGGGCGGCATCGCGTCGGGAGAGTCCCGTCGCCGCAAGCGCACACTGCGCGAGATGGTAGAGATATTCGGAGAACTCGGCGTGTCGGACAAGACGCGCAAGATGATGAAAGAACTCGACATCCCCGAAGACCTCATGACGCGCAAGATGCAGCCCGTCGTGGCATTGTACAACAAAGCAGGCAAGGGTGACGTGGCGGCATTCAACGCGATACGCGACATCACGGGTGAGAAACCCGTGGACGAGACGAAGGTCACGGGCAACATCGCCACCGAGATAACCATCAACCTCATACACACGGGCATCGAGCCTGTGAACGACGAGAGCGAGATAAGATGAAAATCCCAAAGATAAGAGAAGACGAGAGCCTTGCAATGTGGCGTGCGCGTATTGCCGACACGTTCAACCTTGACCATCAGATGCAAGAAATCATCCGAGAGGTGAGCATCACGTCATACATCCACGGGACAAACGACGTCATCGACACGTTGAAGAAGGAGGGAAGGATATGAGACGCAAGGCCGAGGAACAACGACATTACTGCCGTGAGTGCATCCACGCACGACCCATCCACGACTTCCACACGCTGACCGTCCACGACCGCCAGCCGACCCTCGCAGAATGCCCGTATATCACCGACAGGAAGGTGCTATTATCAGAGAAAGCCTGTCAGACGCATTTTAAGCGCGTCTAAGCGCGTTTTATATGTGGGGTGGATAAAGTACCCACAAGAGCAAAAAGAACGCGGCAGAGACGATTTAAGGAGAAAATAAGCCAAAAACGCATTTAAAGCCCGTCTAAGCGCATAAAACGCAGCGGATGATAAATTACACGTCTGAATGAATACAACGCAGCAGAACGCAGGAGAAACGGTGTTTAACGCCATCGCAGAGCTGTTCATGGCGAACACCGACGAGGGATACCGTACCTTCGTCAATCAGGGCGGCACGTCATCGGCGAAGACGTACACCCTGTTACAAGTGCTGCTGTACCACGCCATCAAGGAGAAGGGCAGCGTCTGCACGGTGGTAGGACAAGACCTGCCCAACCTGAAAGTGGGTGCGTTGCGCGACATGAAGACGATAACAGGCGGTAGCGAATGGATGCAGCGTTTCGTGAAGTTCAACGACAGCACGTCCACCATGACGATGATAAACGGGAGCATCATCGAGTTCAAGAGCTATGCGAATGCGCAGGACGCGAAGAGCGGAAAGCGTGATTACCTGTTCGTGAACGAGGCAAACGGTATCACCTACGACATATACTGGCAACTGGCCATCAGAACGCGCAAGCGTATTTGGATTGATTACAACCCGTCAGCACGTTTTTGGGTGCATGACGAAATCATTGGCCGCGAGGGCGTGAAGCTCATCATATCCGACCATCGTGGTAACTGCTTTCTCACCGAGGAGGAACACGACCGCATTGAGAACATCAGCGACAAGGAGTTGTGGAAGGTCTACGCCCGTGGCTACACAGGCATGGTGCAGGGGCTGGTGTTCACGAATTGGGACATCGTGGACGTTCTGCCACCGATGGAGGAATGGAAGATGTCCTGCCGTGGACTGGACTTTGGTTTTAGTCAAGACCCATCAGCACTTGAACACGTCGTCTTGGCACATGGCGACCTATGGATAGACGAGGAGGTGTATTCGACAGGACTGACGAACCCGTTGCTGGCGAAGAAAGCGAAGGATGCAGGGGTAACGGGCGAGCATGAGATAATAGCCGACTGCGCCGAGCCAAAATCCATCGCGGAGCTGAGAGGTGAGGGGCTATGGGTGACACCATCGGCAAAGGGTAAGGACAGCATCGTCGTGGGGTTGGATATACTGCGGCGATACAAGATACACATCACGCGACGTTCACTCGGCATTCTCGATAACTTCCGCCGTTACTCATGGAGCAAGGACAGGGAGGGGAACATGACGAACAAGCCCGAAGACAGGAACAACCACGGCGTGGATGCCATCAGGTATGTGGCGTTGAGGAAGCTGAACATCATGCCGAAGGCAAGGGGTATCACGCGCAGGAATTGATAAGCAGCTTAGATTCTTTTCATCAAGTGTTTTTTATAGGAGTTGTTTTATGGCCATAGGAAACCGTGAGGAAGTATAATGGTGTGATTTATTTAGTGTTTTTTTTGTTCGACCGTCTGCCCGTGATGGGTGGGCGGTCTTTTCGTATAGGCACAAAAAAACCGCCACGCTTGGCGGTAGTGATAATTCCCTTAAATTCTTAAAAATGACAGCGGCCTCACGGCCAAAAAAATGGTAATAATCAAAATATTAATAAAGTACATGAATATGAAACAAAAATTGCATTTTAAAAGATGTCACCTCGCGGTGTGTGTGTATTATGCGAAAGAAACAAAGATAGTGTATATATCTGCCGCAAAGGTACTCATAATTCCACGACCGACAAAGAGAAAACCGTTAAATCGTGTCAAAAATAAAGCAAGCATAAAGATTTTTCCGTATCTTTGCACCGAGTTTTTTCATAGGTTTAGTTTTAGTTTGATAGATGATTAGTTAGATTCGTTAGATTTGTTAGATTTGTTCTAAAACGATTTTTCTTGCACACGGCCGTCTGCGAAGACCGCCGTTTCTTGGATGACTCTTTTTTCAGCTAATTACCATAATTGATTAGATTTTAATAAGTTTGATTGTACGAACCACCGTCCGTCCGTGAGGATAGGCGGTTTTTAAAAATGTTTTCGGTTAGATTTTTTCAAGGTTTTTGTTTTCACACCGTCCATCCGCGA
>OCTW011583494.1_pt1 | contig 42068 bp, 31 predicted proteins | sample 1539671 | NCBI WGS metagenome assembly OCTW01 (sample SAMN02144230, study PRJEB22623) | gut metagenome | biome: sheep rumen | host: Ovis aries | place: New Zealand
GGCAGTAAAGCCAGTAAATATAAGCGTTTACGCAGTTTTTTGATATAGAAAAATCAGGGGCAACGCCCCTGACTTTGTCTACAGTCTGAATGCTTCATGACGGTCATGAAGCATTTTTTTTGCAATAGAATTCGATTAAAAACCTCTCGGGGGTTATTTCTCAAGCTTAGGATTGAAGAACAATCCTGTGAAGAATCCCTTGTACATATATTTCAATTTTGAGAACTTGTATTTTGACTTAAAAATAATCTTGATTGTATTCTTGACAAGTTCTTTGTAATAGCCTTTAAGCTTGTGAAACTTTCTTGCATTATAATATCTGTTTCTGAAAGCATAGAAATATCTTTCGTTTCTGCCGCTTACATCATTTACAATGTCTGCTGACTGGTTGGTCTTCATCTTGTGGACTATGATACTCTGTGAAACATAGTAGGACTCAAACTTTTTGTTGATCCTGTAAGAGTAGTTGGTATCATCGGCCCATATGAAAAACTCCTTTATAGGATATCCGATTGCCTTGACAACATTCAGTCTGGTGAAGAAGCCTACAAAGGTTGCTCTGTCTACCTTGATGAGACCATCCTCAAGTAAGGCTGAATCAGAAGACCAGCTCTTTGAGATGTCAGGAATGTTCATATTGCAGACGCTTCCGTCTGTCCATTTTACGTTAGAGCATAAGAAGCCATATCTGCCCTTAAGCTTATTGTGCGCTTTGATAACGGTGCTGAGTGCATCAGGGGCAGGGATAGAGTCATCATCCATCATCCAGAAATACTCATAACCGAGAGAAACGGCAGTCTTTAGACCGTAGTTAAAACCACCGGCTCCGCCGATATTGTCGCCTGTATTAAAGTAGAGCACTCTGTCACCGATCAGATGCTCGATATACTCCTTTGTGCCATCGGTACTTGCGTTATCGATAACGAGTACATCCATATTCTTAAATGTCTGTGCAAGCAGCGCTTCAATACATTCAAGAAGAAGCTCTTTTCTGTTGTAGGTTACAACTATTGTAGCAATCTTATTCATTATAATCCGTCCTCGCAATTAATCGGCATATCTGCCAAAGTCAACTGATAATACGTCATGCTTGTTCTGCTTATCCTTTGGAGGAAGCTGCATATAATCACCGTACATGCCGCAGAGATATTCATCATAATCTGCAAATCCCGGGAAAGCAGTGTTTTCATAAGGAATATCAACGATATTGTCGAGATATCTTCTTGGGATGATCTCTTTCTCGTAACCGTAGCTTCCCTGAGCGGTAACTATGTTGTCAGTGTATTTTCTGTTATATCTTGTCATAACTCTGTAGCGCATGGTAAGGAGTACTTTTCTTGGTACTGCCTTCGCGATAAGTACGGTGAATACTCTTTTGAGCCTAGATTTGCTGTTTACATCATAGCCCAGCTTAATATTTATAAGCTGGTTCAGCATCCTGCGTTCCACAGAATTGATCTTTCTCTTAAGCGGACTGTCAGGAACGTTGTCGAATGGGAAGATGTCGACGAAGATACCCTTTTTCGCATCAGAGCCGGCTGATATCTTCTCAATGATACGTGTGCCCTTAAGTCGTATTTTTGAGAAAGCGTAAGAGTAGCCTTTATCATTCTTGAAGGTCTGGATGTAGAAGCGGCTTTTGTCGAGCTGGGTCTTGCAGGCCTTTTCAAACCTGATATAATCCTCCCTCAGCATACCGAAATCCATATCCTCATCCCACGGGATGAAGCCGCCGTGCCTGATGGCTCCCAGAAGAGTTCCGGCAATTATAAAATACTTTATATCATTTTCTTCACATATTCTCTTGATCTCTTCGGCAATAAGCAGGTTGAGATCGTGAATACGGTTCAGTTCTTCGTTGGTCATTATTTTTCTCCGTTCAGATCGTTCTTTATCTGTGTTGTACTGATTTCAGGAGTGCGGGAAAGGTATACAACCTCAACACCCTCATCCTTCAGAAAATCGAATTTGCCTTTCCAGTCATCACCGATAACAAATGTATCGATATGATATTCGTGCATATCATTTACCTTCTGTTCCCAGTTTTCCTCAGGGATAACGAGATCGACGTAGCGGACAGCCTCAAGGAGTTCCTTTCGCTGCTCGTATGGGAAATAGCATTTTTTATGCTTCATATTCCAGTTGAATTCGTCGGTAGAGAGAGCAACGATAAGATAATCGCCCATGCTCTTGGCTCTCTTCAGAAGATTGATATGTCCGTAATGTAACAGATCAAAGGTTCCGTATGTAATAACTCTCTTCATAGAAATCATCCTTCCGGTTATTATTGATTATATATTTGTTCAAGTATCATAGCGGACCGGTTCTTGTCATATCCGCATGCCCTGACTGTATCTGCTGTAAATCTGTCGGCTGTCCCGACTGAATCCTTAATGATGTTGTTTATTTCTTCTGCCCAGTAACGGCTGCCCTTATCAAGTGAAATGAATCTTGCTTTGTCGGTGACTTTAAGCTCATCGGTGATGGCATCCGAAAATACGCATTCAAGACCGGCGGTCTGTGCCTCAACACCAACAAGCGGAAGACCTTCAAAGGAGCTTGTCATGACAAATATATCCATGGCAAAATAAAGCTGATTTACGCGGTCACTTGTTCCCGGCATCATAACTTTATCTTCGAGTCCAAGTTCTCTTACCTCGGCTTTAACAGAATCGTAAAGCTCGCCTTCACCGATAAGCAGAAGTCGGACGGAAGGATTCAGTTTGTTTAATTCGGAAAATACCTGGATCAGGAATCTGTGATTCTTCTGCTCGGAGAATCTTCCGACATTTCCGAGAAGAGTGATATCATCACTTAAGCCAAGTTCCTTTCTTACGGCTTCTCTTGCTGCAGCGTTAAAGCTGAAGCGCTCTGTATCGATACCGTTTTTAAGAATAACAGCTTCTTTGGCTGACTTCTTCGAATACATCCATTCTGCAGCTGATTCGGAGCAGGCAAGCTTAACGTTAGCAGTATGATCGATACACTTACGCGCGATATTCTGCAGCAGCTTATTTCCTCTGTATCCTTTTGTATTTTCGCTCTGTGAATTATGTGAATGGATCATTCTGACAGGTATTCCTGCTATACGTGCACAAAGCAGCATATCGAAACGGAACATATTATCTGTATTGATATGTATCACATCGTAGTGTTGCTTTTTAAGAAACTTGATGATCCTGATATATTTTGTAAGATGATAGAGAAGCTTAGATCTTTGTTTTCTTTCACGCTGGTTCTTGTCCAGATATATACTGCAACCCATATCCTTAAACTGTCTGGCATTGGTATGCCCGTCCGGGCTGTAGAGAAACCAGTCGAAATGAATGTCATCATTGTGGTCCTGAATGGCTGAAATGAGATCATAGATTACTTTGGTTGCGCCATCGGATTCTAATTTATACTTTGTGAGAAGAACCTTTTTCTTGCTCATGAGATTATTTTTCCTTTCGTATAAATTATACCTGACTATTTCTGAATAAGGGCAGAGCGGTCAAGCTCCATCATTACATGACGTTCCTGTTTTTCCTTCGGGGGTATAGTCATATAATCCTTATAGAGTTTCGTTAAGTAAGTATCGTAATCTGCGCTGATCCTGACCTTTCGTCCTTCAAAAGAACCGGGTATCGATTTCTGGAACGGTTTTCTGTTATACATCTCACCGAAGAACTGTTTTGTTCCGGCAGGGATGCAGACGTATTTTGAACGATTGTTCTTACAGAGAGCAGCCCATTTGATGGCAAGAAACGACCAGAATTTGATAGGGATTATCGAAAGGAATCTGCCAAGCAGAACTCTTTTCTTGGTGATCTTCTTTAATTCGTTTGCGTCCTTTAAAATCTCCGCCATCTCTTTTCTGTTACGATAGAACCTGATGCATGAGAGAATATAGCGGAAGCCCATATATCCGAAGCCGTGGATCTTTCTGAGGACCGGATTATCGAAGGTATTCTCAACGATAAATATATCTGTTCCGAGACCGCATTCGACCTTATCCGGATCCATGATATCCCTTGCACGGACATCCTTTGTAAGTATACGGATAAAGAGGTAATCGAAGTTACGGGTTTTGCCCGGAACATGGATATAGTATTTGTCTTTGTACATGCGTGAGAAGGCAGCGACAAAACGATCGATATCTTTTCTGTAGATGTTGATATCAATGTCGTCGTCCCACGGAATAAAGCCGGAGTGGCGCACTGCACCGAGGCAGGAACCTCCACTCAGCTGGTAATTGATCCTGTTTGTGTTGCAGACATGGATGATATCGTCAAGAACCGAAAGGAGTCTCTTCTGGATAAGTCTCACATCTTCATCACTGACCTGAACGATCTTATCTTTTTTGTAGTTGTCGGCTTTTAAAATATTACCTAAATTGTTCATTTTAACCAATCCGATCTTTTTGCGGCAAGAAGTGCCTTAAATATATCTATATCTTCAACAGTTGTAAGTTTGATGTTCTTTTCTGAACCTGATGAGAAATAAACCTGACGGCCCATTTCGATCATAAGAGTACATGATGCAACAGAATTGGTAACGCCTGCTTCAAGTGCACTTCTGTGAAGTTCGCAGATATCACCTATCCTGAAGGCCTGTGGGGTCTGTGTACGCTTCAGCTGATCACGTGGATAGCTGCCGCAGGAAACGACTCCGTCTTCAGTCTGCATCATAGCCTCGGCACACGGAATGACGGTGACAGCATTGCCGTATTTCTTTGCTATACGGATATTGTCAGATATGATCTCGGCAGAAACCATAGGTCTGATAGCGTCATGGATGAGTACCAGATCATCAGAAGAAAAATGCTTCTCGAGTTCAAACACACCGTTTCTTATCGATGACTGACCGTTTTCTCCACCCGGTACGATGTATTTAAGCTTTGAAATATTAAACTGCTTTGCGTAAGCCCAGAGCACCTGATCCCAGCCCTCGATACAGACAACCGCAATGGCATCTATCTCAGGGTGATTCTCAAAAGCTTCCAGGGTATAAACTATGACAGGACGTTCGTTAACCGTAATAAACTGTTTTGGGATATCCTGATGCATCCTGTTTCCGGAACCTCCGGCAATCAAAAGTGCTATATTTGACATTTTCAAACCTCCGAACATAGTTGTAACAATCCGTTTAGTATGATAATATATTTGAGAAGTATATACAAGCGTTTTTTTGCAGGCGTTATGGTATTAGTGAGGATTTTATGGGGAAGACAAAGCGTGAATCCAATTTTGAGTTGCTGCGAATAACAGCCATGATGCTGATAGTTATCTATCATGTATTCTTTCATTGTATAAATAATCAGATACTCAGTAAGGATATGTTCCCGCGTGGGGAAATGTTCAATAATCCGGTTATATACAGAAGACTTGCAATAACTGAGATTGTTACATCATTCGGTAAGATCGGTAACAATCTTTTTATCATGCTGAGCGGATATTTTCTTATCGATAAGGCTATAGATGTTAAGAAACCGATAAAGAAATTACTTGGCGAAATGTTTTTTGTCACCGTGATTTTTACGATATGCTCTTATTTCTATGTTATAAATACCGGTGAGAGTTCGGGAATCACCTTCAGATATTTTAACAGCGGATGGTGGTTTGTTGGTTATTATATCCTGATCATTCTGATCGCGAGATTTGTTCTCAGCAGGTTTATGGACCGTATGGGCGCTAAGGAGCATGGCACAGCGATTGTGGTGCTTTTTGCGATCGTAAGTATAAAATACATACGAAATATGCTGAATGATATTTCAAGTGTTCTTACGCTTATCGTTATAGGTATGCTGATGTATCTCATTGGAGGATATATTAAGCTGTACAATCCTTTAGAGAAGATGAAGACAGTATTTCTGTTCCTGATATTACTGATTGTAAATGCTTTTATGGTGCTGTCATATCTGATCGACAATTACAATTCGCTTAATGGTAAGAATGATGCTTTTTATCAGAAAATATACAGCTATGAGGAATATGCAATCTGTTGTATCATTATTTCCGTATGTCTTTTTGAACTTTTCAGAAGGATGAGGCTTCCACATTCGAGAGTGATCAATTATATAGCATCGGCTTCGTTTATGGTTTATCTCATACATGATAATCCATTCAGCAGGAATCTCTTCTATAAGGTTGAATGGGTCAGGATGCTTTTTGATCAGGATTATGGGTATTTCTTCCTGATGCTTGGACTGGTCGTTCTGATCGCATTTGCAGTCGGTATCATTGCTTATTTTATATATGAGATCGTTTCGAAGGCGGTTATAAAGATCGTAGGGTCTCAGTTGAAACTATAGCTTATGTGGAGGATATGATTATCCATGAAAGAGAGAATTAACTATTTCGATCTGCTGAAAACGATCTGTATCTTTCTGGTGGTGACGGTTCATTATACATGGCTCGATGATTCTGCGGCTTCAAATATACTGAAGCTGATATGTATTCTGGCAGTACCTGTATTCTTTATGGTTAACGGAGCGTTGCTCTTAGACCGTGAACTTGTACTGAAAGACCATATAAAAAGAATGATCGGTATATATTCCGGACTGGTCGCATGGAGAGCTCTGATATTTATCATCTATTACTTTATTAATAATGGAACACAGCTTACTCCTTATAAGACTCTGGAGTTTATGTTCTTCAATAGAACCGTGCAGGGTATTCCGACAGAGCATATGTGGTTTACTTTCGCACTTCTGAAGATATATATCGTTTTCCCGTTTATAAAATACGCAATAGACAAAGATAAGAATATTTGCAGATATGCAATTGTTCTGCTTTTCTGTTTCAGCTATCTTCCGGAATTCATAAATACAATGAACAGATACATCCTGAAGCGCGGTTCGCTGGATGCTTCAGTGCTTCCGGCGTCGCTCTCAATGCTCAGCGGAAGCGAATATCTTCTTTGTTTTATTCTTGGATATGTTTTGAACAAAAAATACTACAAGACCGGACTCACCAGGAAGCAGCTGGGTGTATTGCTGCTTATGATAGCGGCAGCGATGGGAGGTTTCTTATATCTTACACATATGCAGTACCACAGCATTTCGGGACCGGGTCATGATATAATCCACAGATATTTGAAAATGAGTGAACTGCTTCTGGCAATTGCTGTTTTCGTGCTTTTCTCGAAGCTGAATGTCAAAGAGAATAAAGTGGTATCATTCATTGGTAAGAAGACCATGAATATTTATAATATCCACATGATGGTGGTGGCACTTCTGTATTCTTATGTGCTGCCATTATGGGGAGCAAGAGGAATACTGCCGAATCTGGTCAAGACAGTTGCTGCGATAGCAATATCAATACTGGTCACAGAGCTGCTTGGATTGATAAAGCCGGTAAAAAAACTGTTAAATATAGCTTAAAAGTAATATTTCCTTGACAGAGCAGTGATAGATAATTATATTTGTATCTATTGGTAAGGCAAGACTAACTGGTCCTGGTTTATTAAGAACATACTGATTGAATTATAATAAATAATATCGGCAGATCAGATCGAAAGATCGATACCGATCATATTAAAGAATGGAGATAAAAAAAGTGGTAAAACTTGGAAGAAATGATTCATGCTGGTGCGGAAGTGGTAAGAAGTATAAAGCCTGTCATGAGGAATTCGACAGGAAGATCGAGGTTTTCAGGAATCAGGGACATATCGTTCCATCACACAACCTGATCAAGAATCCTATGCAGATCGCAAAGATCAGAGAGGCCTGTAAGGTCAATGTCGAGATACTTGATACAGTGGCTGACAAGATATGTATCGGTATGAGCACGGAGGATATCAATACGATCGTAAATGAAGTAACATACAGGAATAATGCAATCCCTGCACCGCTTAATTACGAGGGCTTTCCGAAGTCAGTCTGCACTTCGATAAATGATGCTGTATGCCACGGTATTCCGGATGAGAACGAGATACTTATGGATGGCGATATCATAAATGTCGACGTTTCGACTATCCTTGACGGATATTTTGCAGATTCTTCAAGAATGTTCATGATGGGAAATGTGTCAGAAGAGGACAGAAAGCTTGTAGAAGTAACCAAGGAAGCGATGATGAAGGGACTTGAGCAGGTTAAACCATGGACTTTCCTTGGAGATATGGGTCAGGCGGTTAATGATCATGCCAAGGCACACGGATATTCGGTTGTACGTGAGATCGGAGGACATGGTGTGGGTCTTGAGTTCCATGAGGAGCCTTGGGTCAGCTATGTAAGTAAGAAGGGTACCGAGATGCTTCTTGTACCCGGTATGATCTTTACTATCGAACCAATGATAAATATGGGTGGTCCTGAGATCTTCGTTGATGAGGAGAATGACTGGACGGTATATACTGACGATGGATCTAAGTCAGCACAGTGGGAAATACAGGTTCTTGTGACTGAGGACGGACATGAAGTACTGAGCTGGTAGGGAATAATAATAAGCAAAAATAACAAGTCATGCTTTGTTCTTGATGGAGAGTATGCAAGATAATTAAGCAAAAATAACAAGTCATGCTTTGTTCTTGATGTGCATGGCACATCAAGAACCGGCGCCATAGGCGCCGTATAACACACAAAAAAAGCACTAATCGGTATGCAAGCATCCCACTAGTGCTTTTTTCATGTGTTGCATGGCTTGTTATTTTTGCTTAGTTGAAGCCGACCAATTTCTGCGAAATCGTATATCCAACCTTTATGATGAACATTCCCGGGCGGGTCTTCATCTGCATGACTTTGCCGAGGATGTTTCTGTGAACGTATTTGTACTGTGAACCGTGCTTCTTGAGATAGTTCCAGAGAGCATCACGTTCTGCAAGTGATTCAGGTGTACCGATCTTGATAAGGAAAGCGGTAGAAACAGTCATCATCATTGCAAGATACTGGCTCATATAACGACGGAGCATGCTGTTCTCCACGTTACGGAGACTGTGGTCGTCGATCATAAGCTTTGTAACAAGTACCTGCTGATCGATACGTCCCATCATGACCTTTTCATTAACGGACTGATCGCTTCTTCCTATCACATAATGATAAAGGTCTACATCAAGATAGTATACCTTCTTAACATATGGAAGCGGATGATAAACATAGATATTATCAACATAGAAGGTGTGCTTCGGCAGCTTGATCCCGGTCTTCTTCAGAAGCTGAGTTCTGTAGATTACGGAATGCATAAGGATATTCTGCCAAGGCATGAACTTGCCGAGCTTATCCCAGGTGAAAGGCGTTCTTACCGGCATAACACCTCGGTAGCCAATTCTCTTCTTGTGCTTCTTACCGAGCTTTTCGTAAACATAGTCGGAGATGATCATGTCAAATGAATTGTCCATGGTCTCATTCTCTGCGATAAAGTTCATAACGGCTGCAAGTGCGCGGCGGTTAAGCCAGTCATCGCTGTCCAAAACCTTATAGTATTTTCCGGCTGCATTTGCAAGTCCGGTCATAACGGCATCGCCGTGACCGCCGTTTTCTTTATGAATGACCCTTACGATATCAGGGTATTTCTTCGCATACTGATCGGCAAGCTCCGGAGTTTTATCTGTAGAACCGTCATCAACGATCAGAATCTCTATACGATTGTCGCCTATAAGTACAGATTTCATGGCGCGTGCAAGATAATCCTGTGAATTGTAGCAAGGTATAGCAATAGTCAGAAGTTTTTGTTTATTCATAATATATTTCCTCCTGCTCGGCAGGGCCGTTCTTTTGATTTATTCTTCAACGGTTGAGACGAGTACCTCTTTTATCTGAGGTTTAGATTTTTTTTTATCCGCTTTCCTCTCGCGGAGCTTCTTCAGATCTCCCGGAAGATAAATCGGAAGGTAGAAGAGTAAAGCCATTCCGAAAGCGCCGATAACATCTATTATCGAATGCTGCTTTAAAAATACTGTTGCAGCGATGATAAGTGTCGAAAGGATCACAACAAATACTGTTACCAGTGGATGCTTCTTAGGCAGCTTTGATTTCAGTATCGCGATCGCAACGCAGAGAGTATTGTAAACATGAATACTCGGAAATACATTTGTCGGCGTATCGGTCTTGTAAAGGTATTTTACAATCTTTGCACAGATGTTATCCTTGGCAAGATCTGCGGTACTTGGACGAAGCTGAAGAGCATTCGGCCAGAAATAGCAGATGATGATAAATGCTGTCATTCCGAGTGCCAGGAACCATGCAAGCTTCTTGAAACCTTCGAAATCAAATATGATAAAAAGCCCTACCGAAACGAATATAAAAGCAAACCACAAATAGTAAGGTATGATGAAGTATTCGCAGAAGGGAATGCTGTCATCGATAGAACTGTGAATATAGTGGAATGCTACATCGTTTCTCTTCTCCAGTGCGAAGAAACTTATAAAATATGCTGGTATGTAGAGTAACCACAGAAGATATTTATATCTTTGAAATGCGTTTTTCTTTTCCATAAATAATCCGTTCAACTTTATTTGTAAAAATGATCAGTATAAAATATGTCAATGAATACACGGCGAAACAAAAACTGCTGTCGTTACACTGCTGTTCATAAACATACTAATATAGTTTAAAATAAAAGTTGTATAATGTCAAAGAATACTTTTAACGAGTTATAATGTTTTAGTCCTTTATCCTTTTGCAAATTTGTGATATACTAAAATCTAATTATCGGACGGCAGACAGCAGGACTGCATCAAAGCCTGAAGATGTGGGGAACAATACTAAAAACAAGGGGTGTTACTATGGCTGAATTATTTGAGAACAGGGAATTATCGTGGCTTAAGTTTAATGAAAGAGTACTTGAGGAGGCTGAGGATGAAAGAAATCCTCTCTGCGAGAGGCTCTCGTTTCTTTCTATTTTCCAGACCAATCTGGATGAATTTTTCATGGTTAGAGTGGGATCTCTCCATGACCAGATGCTGCTCGAGGATAATCCTAAGGAAAATAAGACAAATATGACTGCCGAGGAGCAGATAGATGCCATTGCGGAGAGGGTTAAGGTGCTTTCTGCAAGGCACGACCTTGCTTATCGTGAACAGATGGCGCAGATCGAGAAGCATGATATAAGGATCATAAACTTTGCCAAGCTTGATACAAAACAGGGCGAGTATCTGAAAACATATTTCGAACATGAGATACTTCCGCTGCTTTCGCCGATAACGGTTTCCAAGAAGCAGCCGTTCCCTTTTATCAAAAATAATGAAATATATGCAGTTTCGGTGCTTACAAACAAAAATAACAGAGAACGTCTCGGAATCATACCTTGCAATGACGGTATGTTCAGAAGACTGATACAGATTCCGGGAAGCGCAGGCTACTATATGCTTGCAGAGGAACTGATACTTCATTTCCTTCCGGATGTATTTTCGGGCTATACTGTTGTCAGCAAGTCACTTGTCAGAGTTACGAGAAATGCCGATATCGACGCTGACAAGGTTTACGATGAGGATCTTAACTACAGGGATCATATGGCTGAGGTCATCAAGCAGAGACGTAAGCTCTGCCCTGTTCGTATGGAATATACGAGAGATATGGACAAGAAGGTGCTTAAGAGGATCAGGGATCACCTTAACATCAGTGAAAATATGATGTTCAAGAAGTGCTCACCGCTTGATCTTTCCTTCCTTTTTGATATTCAGGATACACTGCGCCATATGCCGGAGCTCTTCTATGAGAAGAGGATCCCGCAGAGATCACCTCAGCTTGATGAGACCAAGCCTCTGCTTCCGCAGATAGAAGAGAGCGATAAACTCCTTTACTATCCATATGAAAGCATCAGACCTTTCCTTAACATGCTTACAGAGGCTGCAAATGATCCTGATGTTGTATCCATCAAGATGACTCTGTACCGTCTGGCAAAGCACAGCAAGGTGGTAGAGGCTCTCGTTGAGGCAGCTGAGAATGGCAAACAGGTTGATGTTCTTGTAGAGCTTAAAGCTCGTTTTGATGAGGAGAATAATATTGAGTGGTCGCGTATGCTTGAGAAAGCAGGCTGCCACGTTATATACGGCCTTGAGGGTATCAAGGTTCATTCAAAGCTCTGTCTCATTACCCTCAGGAAGGATGACAGAGTAAAATACATTACACAAATCGGTACCGGTAACTATAATGAGAAGACCGCAAGACTTTATACCGACCTGTCACTTATGACTGCAGATGAGAGGATCGGAGTTGAGGCTGCGAAGGTATTTCAGGCACTTTCGCTCAATCAGGTCGTTAAGACAACAGAGCATCTTATGGTTGCTCCAAAATGCCTGCAGAATAAGATCATTGATAAAATAGAGAGAGAAATACAGATAGCAAGAGACGGCGGCGAAGGGTATATCGGTATTAAGATCAATTCCCTTACGGATAAGAAGATCATTGACAAACTGATCGAGGCATCGAAAGCCGGGGTTAAGATCGAGATGGTAATAAGAGGTATAAACTGTCTCAGAAGCGGTATCCCGGGCGAGACCGATAATATCAAGGTCATCAGTATAGTTGGACGTTTCCTTGAACATGCACGTATTTACATATTTGGCAAGGGAGAACGTGAGGAGATATACATCGCCTCGGCGGATTTCATGACAAGAAATACAGTAAGACGTGTCGAGGTAGCAACTCCTATCTATGATGAGAGACTTAAGGGTAAGATCAGGGAGATATTTGAGCTCATGTTAAATGATAATTACAAGGCTCGTATCCAGCAGCCTGATGGTATCTATGTCAGGGTACCGGCTGCGGAACCTGTGCTTAATTCCCAGGAAAGATTTTATGATATAGCATATGAAGAAGCAGGAAACAGTACAGCAGGAAGAGAATGAAATAGTAACTGAAACCGACACCGAACAGCAGGTGAAGAAGAAAAAAAGGAGAAGAAAGAGGAACATCGCCAAGGTCAGTATAAGATCTTTTATCTTTACGGGGATGCTCATCGTTCTTCTTCTTTGCATGGCTCTTTACAGTCTGGGTATAATAAAGTCACTTACGGATTCTGAATTAAAGAAGCTGGAGGATGACGTATATATCAATGCCCAGTCGCTGGCGGATCAGATAGGACATGACAGCATACAGTTTTATCAGGGAAAGCCTGTAGCAGATTCCGATATAGAGATACTCGGACAGATGCAGAAGGGAAGAGTCCTTGTGATCGACAGTAATTATAAGATCCTTCAGGATTCCTACAACTTCAAGAATGAAAAATACATTATCAGTGATGATATATTCTCTGTAATGAAGGGTGAGGTTCCAGAGATCAGAAGGATCAGCGGAAATTATGTCGAGATAATGCTCCCGATAATGATGGACAGGGAGATAGTGGGCGTGCTTGTGTCAACAGCCAGTACGACGCAGATAAATATTGAAAACAGCCTTCTTTACAGAAGCAGCATATGGGTTCTTATTATCGTTGTCGTTGTCGGAGTTATTCTGATCGCTATAGTTGCATATCTTTCCGTAGTAGAGCTTAACAGGATAAATACACAGATATATAAGATTTCCGAGGGCGACGTTCAGAGCCGTCTGAAGGTACGAGGGTTTAAGGAAACAAGATATCTTGCAGAAAACTATAATGCCGTGCTGAAGAAGCTTGATTCGGTTGACAGTACCAGACAGGAATTTGTGTCAAACGTATCTCACGAGCTTAAGACTCCTATCACATCCATGAAGGTGCTTGCTGAGTCGATCCAGCAGAATGACAGTGATGATGTCGGAATGTATAAGGAATTCATGTCCGATATTGTTGATGAGCTTGATCGCGAGACCAAGATGATCAATGATCTTCTGACTCTTGTTAAAACGGACAGGCAGAATGCGGTAATGAATTTTGAAGAGAAGAGTATCAACGAGATTCTCGATGTTATCATAAAACGAGTAACCCCTATCGCTGAGAAGAGAGGGATCAAACTCTCCTATGAAAGCTACAGAGATGTTACTGCTGAGGTTGATGAGGTTAAGCTTTCGCTTGCACTTTCAAACCTTATTGAGAACGCTGTAAAATATAATATTGACAATGGCTGGGTCAAGGTATCATTGAATGCTGATCCGAAATCCTTCTATATCAAGGTTGCGGATTCGGGTGTAGGTATTCCGGATGATGCAAAGGACAGAGTATTTGACAGATTTTACAGAGTTGATAAGGCGAGAAGCCGTGATACCGGAGGAACCGGACTCGGACTTGCCATTGCCCGTAATGCGATAATCTCCCATGACGGAAATATACGTCTCTACAGTGAGCAGGGCAAGGGAACAACCTTTACGGTACGCGTTCCGATAAAGCAGGAGAAGGTTGAAGAGGAAGAGACAGAATAGAGAGACGGAATAGAGATAATGCGGGATATCGCAGGATAGATGGATATACTATGAAGAAGCGTATGGCGGGTTGAACTGATGAAAAAAAACAGGAAATCATATAAATTTCATAGGATAACAGTATTATTCACTGTGATCATGCTCACTGTCAGCCTTGCTGCGTGTGGAAAGAATTACGAGGACAGTCAAAATGAGGCGCCTTCTATCAGGGCGAATCAGGTGACGCTTTTCAGGACAAATGGCAGCAGTATTGAGAAGGACAAGGATTATCTCTTAAAGCAGCCGGACTCCTTTAATGCATCGATCGAGGAATTGATACCTGAATTTGACAATAAAGAGGGAATAAACATACTGAGCTACGAGCCGGATGAGAATAACAATGTTACCTTCTATATTTCTGATGAAAATAATCATTCGGAAGAGGAACTGCTTCTTTTTAATGCGGCTCTGGTAAATACCTTTTCTCAGATTAACGGAATTGGAAGGATCACTGTTGCGCTGGTCAGCATGACTGATGAGAGTTCAAGCAGTATAAGCTATGATGCGGATTCATTTTTCTTCTATGATGAGAGTGATGCATATCTTAATAAGGATACTATAACCCTGTATCTGCCAAACACTTCAGGAAGGAAGCTTAAGAGAGTTATCTCTGATATAAATATTACCGGTGACGATTCGCCGGAGATGGCAGTCCTGAATCTGCTCAGAAAATATAAGGTGTTTTCTGAGGATACAGAAGTTTTGAATGTATTTACAAGAAGTGGTGTCTGCTATATCGACTTCTCGAAGGAGTTTACGGAGGATGTCGGAAGAAACTCTGCGGAGGTTGTAATCTATTCGATAGTTGACAGTCTGACAAATATGCGAGGCATTAATTCTGTCAGAATATATATTGAGGGCAAGGATGAAGATGACTTCAGAGGTGAAGTAGACTTATCGGATGCACTCGTGTTTGAAGGAGGAATTCTTGAATAATTGAAAAGACCGCTATTCGTTGTAGGGATCGTGTTTGCACTTGGAGAGGTGATCTGCAGATTCTGCATGGATACGGAATATATTGAGGCAGCGGTGATAGGATCGGTGATCCTGCCCGTTCTGCTGTATTTTCTATGTAAAACAGTTCTGCAGGGCAGGGCTGTTTTTCTGCTTGTTGTGGGAAGTTTTTTGCTCGGAGTTTTATGGGGATGGATCATATTTCAGGTGAAAAGGCCTCTTGATGCCGGAACTCATCTGTCAGGAAGCTTTGTGATCAGCCGGCTATCGGAGGGGGAGGACGGCTGCAGTATGGAGCTTATCTGTGGAAATAACAGGTACTATGCGTATGTGAGCTATGAGAAGGCCGCTGAATGGCTGGACGAGTCAGATCAGAAGGCTGAGAGATATAAGGGGCTGCTGAGAGTCGGGCAGGGATATCGCTTTACAGGTGAAGTGAAGGAGCTTGCCGGGCCGACCAATCCGGGTCAGTTTGATCATAAACAGTATTTATATGGAAGAGGTATCAGAAGGCAGCTCGATATTCAAAGCATGGAGAGATGTTCGGAGTATGATTCATGGCTAAGGATCATGCTTGATAAGTGCAGGGAGAGTCTGGTCGGAGTTATCGGGGGACTGATGCCTGAGAGATACTCAGGTGTTCTTTCTGCTATGCTTTTCGGTGAGAAATCTGCAATTGACGAAGATATGAGAAAACTGTATCAGGTTAACGGAATAGCACATATACTTGCTATTTCGTCTCTTCATATGGCATTTTTTGCGGCTATTATTTCAGGGTTTCTCCGGATGATCGGAGTGAGCAGGAAATTGCGGGCGGTTCTGACCATAACAGGTCTGTTTCTTTACGGTCTGATGACCGGTTTTTCTGATGCAACAATAAGGGCATTTATCATGATAACGGCTGTGCTTCTGGCGGAGGTCTTCGGCAGGACGCCGGACAAGCCGACTGCAATGATAACTGCCCTTCTTGTGATGCTTCTGATCAATCCCGACTGTATTCTCTCTTCAAGCTTTCAGATGAGCTATGCGGCAGCGGGAGGTCTTATATTTTCAGAGATGATCTACAAAGCAATCTACGAAAATGAGAGATTTAAGGGGGTTAACCGTAGGATAAGAAAGAGGTACAAGCTCTTTGTAATGGGACTTATCTCTTCGGTCAGTCTGAATGTTTGTATGGTTCCGTTGATAGCCGGAGGGTATTTTGAAGTGCCGCTTTACAGTATGGCGGTGAACTTTATCATAATTCCGCTGCTGTTTTTCGCTGTGGCGTTTGGGTTTGCGGCGGCTGTAACAGGTCTGGCCGGGCTGTGCCTGCCGGTTGTAGGAGATTTTGTGGTGATTATTTCGCGGAAACTGGCTTTTCCTTCTGAAATGATACTCAGATTTTACGAGTGGGTATGCCGGTTCTTTATGCGGCTTCCGATGGCAAGGATCAACTGCGGCGGTGTGAGAGTATGGGAGTATATCGTGTATGGAATACTGCTGGCGGGGATAGTTCTATATTTTGGAAGGGGTAATATAATCAGAAAACACAAGAATAAACACAGAAATGCGATACCGGGAATTGTAAATGGTATTGTTAATAAGCTGAAAACCGCAGTGATTGGAAAAATCAGGAGGAGTAAAGGAAAAGAGAATGAAAACGACAATGTATTTGATCCGGTCAATGTGTGCAAAATGAGATTATCAGGAAGAAAGAGTATTGTTTCATATGAAATGGTGAGAAAACGCGAGATAAAACGGTGCATCGGGTATATTCTCTCCTGCGTGCTTCTGGAAACAGCCTTGATCGTCGGAACAATACTTATCAATCGCAGCGGCAGCTATGCGGTGATGCTTGACGTGGGGCAGGGGAACGCTTCATTTGTTCATACCCGGGAAGGGCTGAACATGATATATGACTGCGGTTCAACAAGCAAAAATGACGTTGGGAGAAATATACTTGTACCGGCTCTTAAGTTTTACAGTATGTCGGAGATAGACATGGTATTTCTATCACATAGTGATGCAGATCATATAAACGGCTTGATCTATCTCTTTGAGAATTCCTTTATGGAGGGAGTTATGGTGGATAAGCTTTGTCTGGCTGAAGGCATTCAGGAGGATGAAAATCTCGAACGCCTTATTTTTGCGGCAGAAAAGGCGGGCTGTGAGGTGGTTTATGTATCAGCGGGAGATGTGGTAAGAGCAGGTAAGGCAAGGATTGAGGTTGTCTATCCTTATGCAGAGGATGATTCCGGTGGTGATATTTCAGGTGATGATACATCTGACGGTGGTATTTCCAGTGGTGGTATTTCCGACAGCTATGCTTCTGATGGTGATATTTCTAACGAAGATATTTCCGGCAGTGATGCTTCCGGCGGCAAATTATCTAAGGGCGATTTTTCTTATGGCGATTCACATGACAGAAATGATCAGTCTCTTGTAATAAGATTACTATGTGATGAATCGAGTATTCTCTTTACGGGAGATATTGGTTCGGATATCGAGCGGCTTCTTGTGGATAAGAGTGAAGGCAGGTCGGTTGATTCGGATATTCTGGTCTGCCCGCATCACGGCTCGAAATATTCATCCTCTGAGAGGTTTATTGAGGCGGTATCTCCGGAAACGGTTGTTATATCCTGTGGAAAGAATAATCTCTATGGTCACCCTGCAGAAGAAACACTTGAAAGATACAATGAGGCTGGCGTTCGGATCCGCAGGACTGATAAAGAGGGGGCAATAATAATAGGTATTGAATAGTTAGAGGTAGAAAGCAACAAAATCTTGCTAAAAAGGCGAAAGTGTTGCCGAAGGTGTTGAAAATAGGTAGCTGGGAGGAAGAAAAAGCAACAAAAAAGAGGATAAAAGGCGAAAGTGTTGCCGAAGGTATTGAAAATAAGTGGCTGGGAGGAAGAAAAAGCAACAAAATCAGGCAAATAAGAAGAAAGTGTTGCTGAAGTGAAATAGGCAGTTGGGGAGTATCTGGAAATGGATGTTTTGATGATAAAGAAAGGGGACTATGCTATGATAAAGAACAAAGAGATAGAAAATATGATGAAATTATTCCAGTATTATTATGATAAGGTGTCGGCAGAATTAAAGGAACTTAAAAAGAAGGTGCCGGATGGAGCAAGATTGCATGCGGCAATGCATGGAAAGACATATCAGTATTACATTAGATGGAATGGAACAAAAAGAGGCAGAGAATATATAGTTAAAGAGAAAATGGAAAAGGCAAAGATTCTGGCTCAGATTGAATATTTTGAGAAATTATCAGGAAGATTGCAGAATGATATAAAATGTCTTGATAAGTTAAAGGAAACATGGTCAGGAGAACCTTTTTATTGGGTTGAGGAGAATATGAGTCGAGGAAAATATGCCCTAGTAACACCTGTATACTGTAATGATGAGTGTTATATTCACGAATGGAAAGATCAGATATATGAAAAAAAACAATTTAAAGAGAATTCGCCTGAATTTTACACTAGACAAGGAGTCAGAGTTCGGTCAAAATCGGAGATGATAATTGCAGACATGCTTGATGAGGTACAGATTCCATTTCTATATGAGAAACCTCTTAAGTTGGGGACGTGGACGATTCATCCTGATTTTACCTTGCTGGACATTAGTAACAGGCGTGAGATATATTGGGAACATTTTGGGATGATGGATGATATGGATTACAGAAATGATGCTTTTTCTAAAATGGGAAAATATGAGGAGTGTGGATTCTATCAGTACGACAGATTAATCTGGACTTTTGAGACAGGAAAGCAGCCCCTTAATACAAAAGTGCTGAGAAGGATGCTTATACAACTTGCAAAAACACTTGGTTATGAAGTTTAGTGAAGGGTGGAGTAGGCATTAAGCCGAAGGTGAAGGTTCAGCCGGGAGAAAGCATTTAACCTTGAGGTACTTCAAGAATTTAACACTTTAACACTTAACTTTACAGAGTATAAGAGGATTTACTACATTAACTTAATGAAGAGGATGATAACACATGGAAAATCAGAGTATATTTGATAAAAATGAAAAAATAACCGTATGCAAAAAAGAGTACACCATCATAAAACTGCTTGGTCATGGCAAGGGCGGCTATTCATATCTTGCTGAGGCAGAAGGTAAAGAGGTTGTATTAAAGCAGATTCATCATGAACCGTGCGATTATTATAACTTCGGAAATAAGATTGAAGCGGAGCAGCGGGATTATGAAAGGCTGCGCTCTGCCGGAGTAAGGATTCCGCAAATGATCGCGATTGATATAGAAAACGAGAGGATCATAAAGGAATATATTGCCGGCGATACAGTATTCGATCGTGTGCGTGACGGAAAATCGGTTGGGCCATATTTGGAGCAGGTGAGGGAAATGGCCGCAAAGGCGAGGAACGCAGGTATAAATATAGATTATTTCCCTACCAACTTTGTTATTTGGGATGGCCTTATCTGGTATGTTGATTATGAATGCAATGAATATATGGATGAGTGGAATTTTGAAAACTGGGGAATAAAATACTGGTCCAGAACTCCTGAATTTGAAGAGTATCTGAACCAGCATTGATCTGGCGGTATTTATCAGAAGAATATCTGAACCGGCATTGATCTGGCGGTATTTATCAGAAGAATATCTGAACTGGTATTGATCTGGCGGTATTTATCAGAAGAGTATCTGAACCGGTATTAATATCGCCGTATTTATAATAGCAGTTTTATTGAAGGGGCATTTTAATTGCAGTGGTGTTTTTTATTCCCAGAACAGCTCGTCAAGGGTTTTGTTTAAAGCCTTGCAAATACTGATGCACAGGTTGATGGTCGGGTTATAGTCACCCTTTTCGATTGCGTTGATCGTCTGTCTTGACACCCCGACCTTTTTTGCAAGCTGCTCTTGAGAGAGGTCGAGAGCAGCGCGGGCTGATTTAAGCTTCAGATTCTTCATCAACATCACCCCTCTTGTCAATCATTCTCTTAATGAACATTTCTATAACAATTATTGTTCCGAGTGCGCCGACAGCAAGACTCAGGGCAGTAACCTGCAGCTTGTCATTTTCGACCATCTTTCCGCTTGTGAGGGATGTTAATCCTATAAAAAGATTAAAAAGGCTTGTAGATAATATCACGGCAACACATCTTTTGAATTCTGTATTAAGTTCAACGTAGGCGTTCTGCCATACACAATAGCTGATATGTATCAGTATTCCTATCAGCGCCGGGCCGAAGAAGAGCATATCACCAAGGAATTTCTTTGTATCTCCCTTGATAACAAATGGTATCACGCAGTATATGATAAGCGTTGTGTAGAACGCATACATATATCCGCGCCCTCTTATAACGCGCTGCCTTTCATCGTACTTTGGAAGGGCATTGCCATCATTATGTACGGATTTACATATGATGATCGATAGTAAGATAGTAAAAAATACAGTTATTATAAGAATTGTTACTCCGAGTTTCATTTTATCCTCCTGTTCCTTGCCACGTGTTTCCGGTTTCGTGTCACTTGCTAAGTGTTTCCTGTTACGAGTCTCCTGTTCTTTGACTGTTCCGTGTTACACCTTTTTATTGAGCCTTTTGCGTTTATCTTGGACATATAGTATATCATATTAATCACAATGTCAAGTATATTTTACATATCGGCACTAATATGCTGAGTTGTAATCCGTAATCCGAGGTGGCTGAGTTATAATCTGAGGTGTAAACAGTAAATGGTCTGCCGGCGACATCACTGAAATATGAATATTTACATTTCAAATTGGAAGGTGTACAATGTGATACAGTTATTTGTTTGATTTGATTGACTCAGCAGCTTGCTCAACTTATGTTCAAAATGCTGAATGCGGGCTGTGTACAGATTTGGAGCTTGACAAGGCATGGAAACAGAAAGTAGAATCTTTACAGACAGACAGACAGACAGACAGACAGACAGACAGACAGACAGACAGACAGACAGACAGACAGACAAAACTCTGCTGGATAGAGTTTTGTTTGGATACATTAATTATATAAATAGTTACTATGACAGACGTACATATCCGGAATCGGCTATACGTCTGTTTTTTTAACAGTAAATTGAGTTCCTGTTATATAATAACGTTCCGCTCAGGATGCATCCCGGCGCGATGAGTAGACAGTTGCCGATGACAACACGCGCCTCGTGCGAAGCGTGTGGCAAGCGGCATACTTTGTCATGGTGCAATATAAAATGAACTACGTATACTTTGTCAAGTATATGAATATAAAAAGAAAGAGGGAGAAGATATGAGAAAGAAAAAAATCTTCAAGGTAACAGCAGCAGTATTTGCTCTTATTGCCGTTCTCTGCATTTCAGGTGCGGTAGATGTGAGCAGCTATCTCAGTAGCACGAACGGTGTTTATGCAGCCGGATCGACTGATACGAGAACAGGCGTATATCAGGCAAAATACACTGCAAACGGAAAGACCACCACAGAGTGGTGCTATCTGAAAAACGGTAAAGTTCAGTACAGCTATACCGGTTTTGCGAGCAATGCAAACGGCTGGTGGTATGTGGAAAAAGGTAAGGTAACATTCAAGAAGAATGATGTTATCAAGGGAACCGTAAAGGGTCAGAGCGGCTGGTGGTTTGTAAAGGGCAGCAAGGTTCAGTTTGTAAATTCTGTTGAGAAGAACTCACTTGGCTGGTGGAAGATCACAAATGGAAAGGCTGACTTTAACTACACGGGTATTGCCAAGAATGCAAATGGCTGGTGGTACTGCAAAAACGGTAAGGTACAGTTCATCAATTCTGTAGAGCAGAATGCAAATGGCTGGTGGTGCATACAGAAAGGTAAGGTTAATTTCAACTTTACAGGTTTTGCCAAAAATGCAAATGGCTGGTGGTACTGCAAGAATGGTAAGGTAGATTTTAATAAGAAGGACGTTCTTAAGGGAACTGTAAACGGCAAGAGTGCATGGTGGTTTGTAAGCGGCGGCAAGGTTCAATTTATTAATTCTGTAGAGAAGAACAGCACCGGCTGGTGGTGCATACAGAAAGGTAAGGTTAATTTTAATTATACAGGATTTGCAAAGAACTCAAGCGGCTGGTGGTACTGCAAGGGCGGTAAGGTTGATTTCGGGAAAACCGATGTGATAAAAGGAACCGTCAAAAGCCAGAGCGGCTGGTGGAAGGTCACAAAAGGCAAGGTTGATCTGAATTACACCGGTCTTGCCAAAAATTCAAATGGCATGTGGTATGTTGAAAAAGGTATTGTTAAGCAGGGTAAATTAGGCGTATGCAAGTATAGTGGAAGCTGGTATTATGTTAACAATGGCAAGGTTGATTATAGTTATAATGGAACAGTTTCACTAAGTAATGGTAAAAGTGTAACTATCAAAAAGGGAAAGGTAACAAGCGCATTATCGTCGTCGGCTGTATTTCTTGCTATAAAAACAAACAGTGTCAAATCATCTGACGGTAAGGTAAGTGTGAATCTGGACAATATCAAAAAAATATATATTTATTCATATAATTCCGAATTCGAGAAGGTTCTGGACATATTGCTTGAAGAATATCCAAAATTGAAGGGTTATGTTGAGTATCGTAACCTGGATATGAGTGGAGCCAATAATGGATATTACGATGCGGTAAATTCTACTTTAGATAATTCTAAGAGCAGTTATTATCCGTCGATTTTTGTCTGTGATTGCGACTGGGTTAGTTATGAAATTACTAATAAGAATGTAATTCCGCTTTCTTCGATAGGTATCACTGACAGTATGTATGCTGATGCATATGGTTTTACAAAGGAGATCGCCACTAACAACGGAAAGCTCATGGCGGCTTCATGGATGGCATGTCCGGGTGTATACCTGTACAGAAGAGATATAGCAAAATCGGTATTCGGGGTTTCAAGTCCGGAAGATGTTCAGGAGCTTGTCAAAGATTGGAGTTCATTTTTTACAGCGGCTGAGAAGCTCAAGAAAGCAGGAAAATATATCGTTTCATGTCCGAATGATATCAGATATGCTGTGTTGGCTACAAAAAAGCAGCCATGGATTGATGATAGCTACAGCAAGCTTACACTTGATTCATCAGTATCAAATTATCTTAAGTATGCAAAGAAGCTTTATGATAATGGTTATGCAAAAGATGTAGACGGTATTATGTGGAATGGATCATGGTATGATAATATGGCATCAAATGATGTTTTCAGTTACTTCGGATCAACATGGTTCATGGGGACACTTAAAAGTTATTGTGGCAGCACATATGGCAAATGGGGAGCTTGTGCGGGTCCATCTGCTTATGTTTGGGGCGGCTCATACCTTATGGTAGGTAAGAATACGCCATGTCCGGAGCTCTGTAAATTTATAATACATGAGCTTTGCTGTGACTCAGAGTTTATGTATACTGTTGCTACAAATGAGAACAACTATGATTTTATTAACAATAAAAAGACAAATGCAAAGCTGATCAAAAACAATGTGGCAATGCAAAATTATACAGGATCGACAGTCAATGAACTGCTGGGCGGACAGAGTATTATTAAGCTTTACGATGAGGTGGCTAAAAAAGCTCATCTGAAATACGAAACACCTGCTGACGCAACGATTATTAGTTGTATATACGAATATGAGTGGGATTACTATCGTGGACAAGAAAGCTTATCAGATACGATGCAATTAATGGAAGAGAAATTGTGCAATTGGCTGGGCATTGATCATTGATTAAATTATAAGATGACAGGGATTTTCCGTCACCAATAGAATAAAAAATAAGGAGCAGGAGTCGGAGACTGCCATTATCCGGCGGTACACCTGCTCCTTTTTTGCAACCTTAAACAAAGCATAACAGAATGTGGTGCTGAAACTTTAGAGGAGAGAATGAGTTCCTTGAGGCGAAGGAGCTGGATTTTATGCATTTTGTGCAGGATGTGGATGAGATAGGAAGTATTAATCCATCGGCGACATGTTTTGTTCTTGTAAGGAAAATCATTTCTGATATAATGAGAATATAGTTACACAGTGGAAATATCGTGAGTTTTGGAGTGAAATATCGAGAGGGGAGAAGGCTATGTTTTGTGCCGGATGTGGAAATCAGATACCTGATGGTGCATCCTTCTGTATAGTGTGCGGAAGGCCTGTTACCGGTGCCTTCAATGCATATCCTTCTTATCAGTGGGCTGCTCGGGGAAATCAGCCGGATCTTGGAGCACGAAAAATGGCACTGTATTTCATTTTCAGTATTTTCATGATAGTTCCGGTAATTGAGCTTATAGTTGCCCAGGTAATCTGGAATAAAACGTCTGTCAGGATAGCTTACAAGATATATCAGATGTTACGAAAAGGCGATGACAACGATAATATAGCCAGGCTGCGTGTTCTGGCAATGATACTGGCAGCAGTCGTTATCGGATTGTTTGTTATATTTATGATTGGAATGTGCTTACTTAAATCTGCCCGACCGGTGTTCTTTATGTTCATCATGATATCAAACTATGCTGCTACGATTGCTTTTATAATTTTTATTATGAGTATTAAACCTAAAAACATGTATCTGAAGAATTATAATGGCGTAATTCCTTTTAAGGAAATAAGCCTGATAGTCATAGCGATAACGGCGTTTTATCTGGTGTTTACGATCTGGGGAACATGGCTGGCAAAGAGTCTGAAGAAATACGGAGTATTCTCGGTAAAAAGATAGAAATATAAGAGGTATTTATGGATTTAGTTATTATGAATCAATCATTTGACGCTGAGAGAGCGTTGTACGGTAGCGATGGGATCACGCTTGTGGAATGCAGGATCGAAGGGCCGGCTGACGGCGAGAGTGCTCTGAAGGAGAGCAGGAATATTGAAGTCAGAAACTGTTATTTTGATCTCAGATATCCTTTCTGGCATGATACAAACCTGAAGATCGTTGAGAGTGTTATGACGGAAAAATGCAGGGCACCCCTCTGGTATTCGAAGAATATTGAGATCAGAGGAACTAATCTCTTCGGAGTTAAGGCACTTCGTGAGTGCTCGGATGCCACGATTGCAGACAGCAGCATTATTTCTCCTGAATTCGGATGGTCGGTAAAGCATATCAAAATGCATGATACATCTGTTGAAGGCGAGTATTTCATGATGAGATCGGAAGAAATGGACTTTGAAAAGGTCAGTCTGAAAGGGAAATACTCCTTCCAGTATATTAAGGATGCTGTTTTTGATAACTGTGAGTTCGATACAAAGGATGCTTTCTGGCATGCGACTAATGTGGTTGTCAGAAACTCCGTTATAAAGGGCGAGTATCTCGCGTGGTACTGCGATAATGTAACCTTTATAAACTGTGTGATCTCGGGAACGCAGCCGTTCTGCTATTGCAGAAATCTGAAGCTTATCAATTGTGAGATGAATGAAGCTGATCTTGCTTTTGAAAAATCTGAGGTGGAGGCAGAGATAACAACACCTGTGATCAGTATTAAAAATCCTACGAAAGGCACGATAAAAGTTCCAAGTGTCGGTGAGATTATCATGGATGACCCTGAGGCGAGGGGAGAAATAATTACAGGATAGTTAAAACATCATATAATACTAATATAATATGAATGCGAAACACTTCGGATCGTCATGAAATTGAAATATAACGATCTGAAGTGTTTTTTTTGCATAAATAATTGGAAACATAATTGGAAACATAATGGGAAACCATATTCTCATCATACACAGATCATACAAAACCTCCCGGGGATGAGAGTGACGGAGTGATGACCCGGTAGGTGAGATCTGTTAGTTGATATTGTAATAAATAACCTGCGCGGAATATATGATCAGAACGCACTTGTTAAAAATTGTTACATGCGATAAATGACGATTTTTCATAATATTCATGACGCAAAATGTAAAATGTGACAACTAAATGTAACATTTATGTAACATTTATATTGACAAAAATGTAACAATATGGTATAAATAGTAACATAATTTCAATGGAGATGAATTTATGTTTAAAAAGATATCAAAGATAGTTATTGTTTTTGCCATGTCGTTTGCTTTCTGTTTCTCAGGTTTTGCAGGATCAGGCAGCAAGTCTGAGGCTGCTGTGGGAAGCTCATATTCAGCACTCAGATCATATATGGTATACGGAAGCTACGGTTCAAACGGACATCTCGGAACAAATTACTGGTCTTGTGCCGGATGGGTATCCAGAGTTCTTTATACAGCAGGAATTGCAGGTGAACTTGGTTTTGTACCGGACTTTTCGGGATATGCAGATGCAGCAGCATCAGGACTTGAGGCGTTCATGAAGGACGATTCGCATTTCGAACTGGTTGCAACCTTTAATAACGGCTGCGGAAGCGATGCAGCAGACAGGCTTCTTGCACAGTACGATGCGGGTGAGGTTAAGGCCGGTGATATCATTATTTACTACGGATACAGCGGAAGATATGATAACACCTGGGGCAGAGAGCATGCTGCCATAATCCTTTCGGACAAATATAACGGAAAGACTTCAAATACCAGTGGTTACGGAGAATACAGATGGGGCAGCAGCTACATCGGTCATCCGACCATCGCACATTCAATGAATTACAGCTATGGTGTTGAATTCTATACACCGATCGATGGACACTTCTTCTGCGGAGATGCGACAGGGTATGCGGTTTACAGACTGACTTCAGGCAAGGTTTCAGAGGAAACTCTTAAATCAATGCTTGGTGAGACAGAGAAGAAGTCAACCGGTGTTTCAGCAAATACATATAAGTCTGTTGGAACAGCAACGATTGTTAAGAAGACTTATAATGGTATGACAGGCTGGTATTACGTAAAGAATAACAAGGTTGTTACAAGCTATAGCGGGTTTGCCAAGAATTCTAACGGCTGGTGGTATGTAAAAAACGGTAAGGTCGATTTTAATCTGAATGGTATTATCAAAGGAAAACTCGGAACAGCTGAGGGCTGGTGGTATGTAAAGGGCGGAAAAGTACAGTTCGTTGATACCATAGCAAAGAATACATACGGCTGGTGGAAGATCAAAAACGGAAAGGTTGATTTTTCATTTACAGGAATCGCCCAGAATGAAAACGGCTGGTGGTACTGCCGTAACGGCAAGGTTGATTTCAAATATAATGGTCTCGTAAAGTATCGCAATAACTGGTGGTGCGTTAAATACGGAAAGATATATCTCAAAGAGACTGTAGCAAGAAACCAGTATGGATGGTGGTATTGCAGAAACGGTGTTGTAGATTATGATTTCAACGGCTTTGCACAGAATGAAAATGGCTGGTGGTATGTAAGAAATGGTAAGGTTGACTTTGGCGTGAACGATACGATCTACGGAAGAGTCAACGGAAGCTACGGATATTACAGAGTCCGTAACGGTAAGGTTTCATATTAAACGGTATCAGGTATGAAATAGCATATTGATATAGAGGGTAGAAGATAGTTCCTTATATGTGTGGCAACATTCAATGCAAAAAGAACGGGATGTCGGTAGTGACATCCCGTTCTTTTGTGGTTTGCAGATAATGAGCTAAGTACCGGCATGCGCTGGAATACACGAATGTCGGCACGTTTTCAGGCAATAAAAAACCACCGGTCGTTCCGGTGGTTTTTTATTTATTAACTAAGCAATCTTATTTACAAGAAGATTAAGACGAGAAACCTTTCTTGCAGCTGTATTCTTGTGGTAGATACCCTTTGAAGCAGCCTTGTCGATAGCAGATGTAGCAACGATAAGAGCCTTAGCAGCCTCTTCCTTGTTACCAGCCTTAGCAGCAACCTCAACCTTCTTAACGAGTGTCTTAACCTTAGACTTTGCAGCCTTATTTCTTTCTTCTCTCTTCTTTGCTACAAGAATTCTCTTCTTTGCTGACTTAATGTTTGCCACAGCACTTTACCTCCGGATTATTAAATCGTCATATCATCTGATATGCACTCGATCGGTTATCACCGACCAACAACTATAAATCGATATCTGTCATACCATGATGAGGGTTTTATCATGAATGACGTTTTCGCATGTTGTAAGACCGAATCCACTTAGCCAAGACACGGTTCAGTATACAGAGTATACCGGGCATATGGAGCCTGTCCCGGTGCTTTTTTTGCCGCGAACACCAAAACACGCAAGAGATATATTAGCAAAAACAAGGAGAAACGTCAAGATAAATCTTATTTTTTGTTCTTTTTCTTTGAGTCATATTTTTTATCTGACTTATCCTTCTTGTCTTTAGCATCAGATTTGTCATGCTTGCCATCTTTTTTATCGGTTTTACTGTCTTTATTAGCTTTCTTATCGGCTTTCTCAGCTTTATCAGACTTGCCGGCTTTTTTCTCATCCTTCTTGGACTTCTTGTCGTCCTTGTCGGATTTGGTAACAACCTTCGTAAGGATGCCGGTTAAACCGGTTCTTTCCTCAACCTGCTCAGGCTCTTTCTCATCCTCGGAAACAACAATCTCTTTGGTATTTAACGCATCGATGTATCTCGAGTTGTAGTATTCCATGAGGGCGGCATATTCTTCGCTTGATTCGTTCATCATCTTGCCGTGAAGTGCATCAAGATCGTCATTTCTTGAAAGCCTCTTGATTATATGCTTTGAGATGTTCTTCGCGTGAAGAGTGATGCCTTGAATACTGTTCGCCAGATCATAGAGTGCAACGCCTCCGACAACTCCACAGTCGCCGTCCTGAAGTCTCTCAACATGATGAGACTCGATGATGTCTTTAAGCTTGTTGATCGTCTTGGAAAGCGGCAGTATCTTGTATGCTTCGTTAATATTTTCACCGTCGGCAGCACCGAAGACCATTGAAAGCATTGAGGAGGTCGCGTCGGTCATGATATCGATCTCCTTCTGTCCCTTAGGTGAAAATACGATCTTGTTTTCGTAACATTCCTGCGCGTTATAGGCAATATTCATACTATAATCGCCGATTCTTTCGTAGTCACCGATCGAGTTCAGTATTGCAGTGAGCATATTTCGATTGTCAATCGTGAGACGTTTACGATTTATCTTCAGGACATAAGCCGAAAGCTCGGTTTCGCATCGGTCGATGAAGTTTTCGTTGTCCACCATGGCGTTAAACTTGGACTTGTCAAATTCCTTGAAGAGTCCGATAGCGCTTTCATAGTTCTCACGAATCTTCTCACCCATGGAAGTCATGACTACCTTGCACTGATTAAGGGCGATACCCGGAGTTTTGAGAAGCATATCATCAAGCTTCCTGAGCTCTTCATCACCATAAGCTTCATCGCTGTCTCTGAGAATCTTTCCTGTAAGTGCAGCCATCTTGTTAGAGAATGGCAGAAGCACAAGGCTTATAATAAGGTTGAAGCCCAGGTGGATATTTGCGATATCACCTCTGTTGGCTGCCTTTGAGAAAACAGGTATGCCTACAGTGTAGTAGATAGCATATATTATGGTTGAAAATACAATCGCTCCGATTATATTGAAGAGAAGATAGCTGAGAGCTACTCTCTTTGCTTTCTTATTTGCGCCTATTGAACCGATGATTATGGTGAAGCACTTACCGATGTTCTGGCCGATGATGATCGGAACCGCAACTCCGAATGTGACGCTTCCTGTAGCTGAAAGCGCCTGTAATATACCAACGGATGCACTTGAACTCTGAATGATCGCAGTGAGGAGTAGACCTGTCAGGATTCCTATGAAAGGATTGCTGAAAGAGGTGAAGAAGCTCTGGAACTTCTCTGATTCCTTAAGAGGTTCAAAGGTTGCTTCCATAAGAGTCATTCCGTAGAAGAGTGTTCCCAGACCTACCATGATGCCGGCAACATCCTTGAGCCGCTGCTTCTTTGTAAAAAGATAAATGGAGGCTCCCAAAGCCAGCAGAATATTTGCAAAGGAAGACGGTTTTAAGAGCTGCAGTACAATGCTTCCCGAGCCGAGATCTCCGAGACGGAGTATCTGTGCAGTTACGGTACTGCCGACATTTGCACCAAATACAACCGGTATTGCCTGAACGAGGGTCATGATTCCGGCGTTAACGAAACCAATCAGCATGATGGTTGTTGCGGCCGAACTCTGAATGATGCCGGTGACGCCGAGACCGAGACCCCAGCCCTTTATGGCGCCTACGCCTTTTTTCTTACTGGTAGTAAATTTACTAAGAATCTTCTCGAGACCTGAACCGGCAAGCTTCTCGAGTGATGAGCCCATAAGGCTCATTCCAAACAAAAACAGTCCGATACCTCCGAAGAGGTTTAACACATTTAGCATAAATCTCCTTGTTGTTAATTTAAATATTGCGTACTATATGTGACTATATGATTATCAGGGCAGATATTCTGAATTAGCAATATATCACAGTTAATATAGCTGCGTATATCTGTAAATCAGTCTTGCTATCAACCCTTCGTTGTTTTCAGACATAAATGTAATATAAGCATCTCGACAGCGTTCTTATCAGTCAGTCTGCCTGCCTTGATGTCAAGTTCGGCATCCGCACATTTTTCAGAGGCGGAGAGCAGTTCTTCTATGGTGAAGCAGTTTGCCTGCTTCAGGGTATCCTTCAGGTAAAATGGATGGATACCGGTATATTTGGCCATCACAGAGTTTTCTTCCTTATCCTTCTGCATGACCTTAAGCTGGGACAACTGCATGAAACGCTTTCTGATAAGAGCGAGAGTCTGCATCGGAGGCGTCTTAAGCTGCTCGAGATCACTGTAGAGAAGAAGAGCCTTCTCACTGTCGTGAGCTGCTATGGCATCCAGCATGGCAAAAACCTTGTTTTCAGCCTCATTTTCACAAACAAGATCAACGTCTGCAACTGTTATATTTCCTTTATCGGCAGCATAGGCGCGAAGCTTTGCTGCCTCATTTGAGAGGCGGTTCATATCCTGCCCGACAGCATTGATCAGGGCAAATACAGCCTTATCCTCAACAGCCGCTCCATCTTCGGAAAGCACCTTTTTAACCCAGGCATTCAGCATTGATGAGTCGGGAGTTTCAAACTTTGCGACAATTCCGATCTTGGATACAGCTTTGTAAATTCTGGTTCTGGCATCAACCTCAGACTCTACAAAGATGAGTCTGGTCGTATCAGGGATATTTTCCAGTGCACTGATAAAATTGTCAATCAGCTCCTCGGGAACCTTCTTAAGTAGACCTGTCCCTTCGGCAAGAATGGTCCTGTGATCAGAGAAGAATGGCATCGTATTTATCGCCTCGATAAGCTCGACTGCATTCACCTTATCTCCGGCAAATACGTTATAATTCATCGTATCGCCCGGCGTAACAAGAGCCTCCAGCAGAGCATGCTTATACTGAGAGACAAAATATCCCTCGGTTCCGGTCAGAACATACAGCTTACTGAAACTGCCTGTTTTGATATGCTCATTTATCGTATTGATTGCCGTTAAGGTAGGATTTTCTTTCTTCCCCGCCATCGTAAAGTATCCCCGCGTTTTTATATATTACACTCAGACGATTTCTTTCACTTGTCCAAATTTGTATATATCATATAAGTGATTTTCTGGCAATAAGGATTTTTAAAACATCAGTGCCATTCCAACCGGCGTCAGCGTTAAATTTCTTTACTTTATTATCAGTAAATGATAAAATATACACTAAGTGTAATATATAAAAACAATACAGTTTTTTGGGGAGGTAACGCTTTGAACGAGAAATTAAATAACTGGATAAACTGGGTGTTATACGACGAACTTATGGACGGAAAGATCAACGCACCAAAGCATCTTTTAGGTAATCATGATTATGGTGACGGTCAGGTTATCACCTGTTACAGACCGCATTCTGCAGCGGTTTCTATCAAATCACCGAGCGGCAAGACCTCGATTCCTATGGAGAAGGTGAGCGAGGAAGGCTTCTACGGAATATATTTTCCAACCAAGAAATTCAAGGGTAATAAATATCGCCTCGTAACTGAATATTACGACGGAACAACCGTTACAACAGCTGACTGCTACAGTTTTGACGGCCTCTTTACAGACTATGATGCCTACCTCTTCGCTGAGGGTAAGGATTATGATATTTACAACAAAATGGGTGCACATCCGATGACAATTGACGGCGTGAAGGGTACCTATTTTGCAGTATGGGCGCCTGATGCAAGACGCGTTTCGGTTGTCGGTGACTTCAATATGTGGGACGGCGCACTGAATCCTATGCAGATCCACAGTGCTTCAGGTGTTTATGAGCTTTTCATGCCGGATGTTATGCCGGGGGCAATCTATAAATTCCAGATACTTACAAGATATGGTGAGATCCTTTACAAGGCTGATCCGTACGGTAACTATAATCAGGTTCGTCCGGACAATGCAAATATAGTTGCAGACATTAATTCCTACAATTGGAAAGATGAAAAATGGATGGCTGAACGCGCGAAGATCGGAAGAGTTGAGCGCACCAAGAGGCCGATGTCCATCTATGAGTGTCATCTCGGTTCATGGAAGAAGAAGGTTGAGGATTCTGACTTCGACTTCTTCAACTACAGAGAACTGGCAGTGATGCTTGGCGACTATCTGACAGAGATGGGGTATACACATATCGAGCTTATCGGTATTGCTGAATATCCTTTTGATGGTTCGTGGGGCTATCAGGTAACAAACTATTTTGCACCTACCTCAAGATACGGCGAGCCGACAGACTTTATGTATTTTGTTGATTATATGCACAGTAAGGGCATCAGCGTTATTCTTGACTGGGTACCTGCACATTTCCCAAGAGATGCGCATGGTCTCGGACGTTTTGATGGTATGCCTCTCTATGAGAATGCAGATCCTCGTAAGGGCGAGCATCCTGACTGGGGTACATATATCTTTGATTACGGCAGAAATGAAGTGGCTAACTTCCTTACCTCAAATGCACTTTTCTGGGTTGAGAAATACCATGTGGACGGTCTCCGTGTGGACGCAGTTGCATCAATGCTCTACCTTGATTACGGCAAGCAGGACGGACAGTGGGTTGCAAATAAGGACGGCGGCAAGGAGAACCTTGAAGCAATTGCCCTTCTTCGGAACATAAATACACTCATGGAACAGAGAAATCCGGGTGCCTACCTCATTGCTGAGGAATCAACCGCATGGCCGGGAGTTACCGCTCCTGCATCTATGCAGGGTCTGGGCTTCCTATTCAAGTGGAACATGGGCTGGATGAATGACTTCCTTGAGTACATGAAGCTTGATCCTTATTTCAAGAAGTTCAATCATAACAGACTGACATTCTCGCTTTCATATGCATATGCAGAGAATTACATCCTCGTTATTTCACATGATGAGGTTGTTCACCTGAAATGTTCTATGCTTGGCAAGATGCCTGGTCTTGAGTTTGATAAATTTGCAAATCTTCGTACAGCGTACGGTTTCATGCTCGGACATCCGGGCAAGAAGCTTCTCTTCATGGGCCAGGAGTTTGCTCAGGGCCGTGAGTGGAGCGAGGCAAGAAGTCTTGACTGGTGGCTGCTTGAGAATCCTCTCCATAAGGGAGTTCAGGAGTATGTTAAGGAGCTTAACCACCTTTATACAAAATACGATGCATTTTACTATAATGATAATGAGGTTATGGGCTTTGAGTGGATCAAGGTTGATGACGCAGATTCCGGTATCGTTACCTTTGTAAGAAGAGGTAAGACAGCCAAGAATCAGATGATGGTTATCTGTAACTTCGTTCCTGTTGAGAGAAAGGATTACCGTGTCGGAGTTCCTTGCCTTACAACCTACACCGAGATTCTTAACTCGGATGATGAGAAGTTTGGCGGTCTCGGAAGGACCAATAAGGGCAGGAAGCTTGTTGCTGAGGAAGCACCTTGCGACAGATCTGACAAGAGTATGGTACTTGATATTCCACCGCTCTCAACGATCATTCTGAAGTACGATTACAAAAATTAATATTATCAAGGATTTATTGTAACGGACGTCTGCCGAAGCAAATATTTCACTCGGGAACCGCTGTCGCTGGAGACTAGCGTAGTGGTACTAAACTCGTAGGCACTTCGTACCTACCCACTCGCGTACCAACGCTGTGGATGTTCCCTCGTCGAAACACTTACTTCGGCAGACTGTTACTGTTATAAAATAAATGCTATAGTGAAGATATACATAATTTTGAAATTATAAGCATCTACATAATTATGATAGTTGACATAATACTGGACGGGATGTATATGGTTTTAGAAAATGAAAAAGAGGAGGAAGCACATGATAATAGTACCGATATATGACACACTTCTGCTTCCAGATGTGACATTTTATTTTAAGAAGGACGTAATAGACAGCTGGAATATCGGCGAGCTTTCTGCCGGCAAGGAGATAGCTTTTGCCATGCTGAAGGATGATTACAGTATGACTGATCTGACGCCTGATTCCTTCTTCCCTATCGGCGTTGCTGCCAAGGTTGAAAATATAGATAATGAGGGAAATATCAGGGTCCGTACCACCGACAGGGTGGAGCTTTCCGATATTTCCGTTAAAAAGGGTAAGATTAAGGCTGAACTCAGCTTCAGATTTGAGGTTGAGGATATTCTTGAGGATGAGAGACAGGAAATATTTGAAACCATCAAGAATGATTATCTCCGCTTTGTTCAGAATTTCCAGTGGGGGCTCTGGGCAAGGGGCTTTATCCTTCAGTGGAAAAATATGAATGAGCTTGCCTGCGCGATGGCAGGATATTTCAGCGTGACCTGGGAGGAGAAATACGCGATAATCGAAACCGATTCTCTAAGAGATCGTTATGTCCTTATCGAGAAGATGGCCTATGAATTTATAGAGATGGCCAAGGTTCAGAGCGGCGCTGAGGAGACGCAGAAGGAGGAGCATGAGAAGCTTTACCGTGAAAATGCTCTGAAGAAGCAGATAGATATACTCCAGAAGGAGCTTGATGAGATGCATCCGGAAAATGTATCCGATCTCAGAAAGTTCCGCAAGCTGATAGATGAGTCAGGTATGAACGAGACCGCCCGTAAAGAAGCTGATAAGGTTCTGAACCGTATGAAGCAGGAAGGACAGGACGGTCATGAATATGGTATGCTCTATGACTATCTTGATTTTGTGACGGCTCTTGACTGGAAGACTGCTGAGCCGGGTGAGATAGACCTTAAGAAGGCTGAGGAGATACTGGATGCCGATCATTACGGTCTGAAGAAGGTCAAGGAGAGGATAGTTCAGCAGATGGCTGTTATGGCTCTGAACAAGAAGCAGTCCGGTTCGATAATCCTCTTCGTCGGTGCTCCGGGTACCGGTAAGACCAGTCTCGGACAGAGTATCGCAGCAGCTCTCGGAAGAAAATACGTACGTATCAGTCTTGGCGGTGTCAGAGACGAGGCTGAGATTAGAGGACACAGAAGAACCTACATCGGCGCCATGCCGGGAAGGATCATGGAGGGCATGAAGAGAGCAGGCTCATCCAATCCTGTAATGGTTCTGGATGAGGTTGATAAGCTTGTCAGAGATTTCGGCGGAGATCCGGCTTCGGCACTTCTCGAAGTACTTGATCCTGAGCAGAACAATTCATTTACCGATCATTACATGAATGTTCCGTATGATCTGTCGAATGTTCTCTTTGTCTGCACTGCAAACTCTATAGATACTATACCTGAACCGCTGCTTAACAGAATGGAGCTGATCAGCTTCAATGGTTATACTGCGGTTGAGAAGTTCAATATAGCACGTAAGCATCTGATCCCTAAGGCCATGAAGCAGATGGGCATCAAGGCCAAAAATCTCAGGATCACAGATGCGGCTGTAAAGAAGATAATTGAGGATTATACGGCTGAAGCAGGTGTAAGAGGTCTTAAGAAGCAGATAGACAACCTCTGCAGATATGCGGCTGTTAAGCTTGTTAAGGGTGAGGAGGAAAGCATCTCAGTTACTCCTAAGAGACTCAAGGAGTTCCTCGGACGTAAGGTACTCAGCCATGATACCATAGAGAAAACAACCATCCCGGGCATTGTAACAGGTCTGGCGTGGACCATGGCCGGTGGTGAGATACTCTTCATAGAGACCAAGAAGGTCAAGGGTAACGGTAAGGTTACGATCACAGGACAGCTTGGTGATGTCATGAGGGAATCCGTGGAAATAGCGATAAGCCTTGTTAAGGGCATGCTTCCAAAGGAAACCGGAGACCTTGCAGAATGCGACCTTCACATTCATGTTCCTGAGGGCGCTGTTCCGAAGGACGGTCCGTCGGCGGGTATCACGATAGTTACGGCACTTTACTCACTCTTTACCGGTAAGAAGGTTGATCCGAAATTTGCGATGACAGGTGAGGTTTCCCTTCGTGGAAATATAATGCCTATCGGAGGCCTTCCTGAGAAGCTTATGGCAGCTGTCCGCGCAGGCGTTAAGACTGTATTTATCCCTGAGAAGAATGTTCAGGATCTTGAAGATGTCGCAGATGAGGTAAAAGCAGAGCTGGAGATAATACCTGTGAAGAAGATCACGGACGTGATTTCAGCGGTTGGACTCATGCAGTGATATGGTGCAATTTAATGTACCGTATCAGTATTGTAAGGTCATTTACAATTGAATAAAAAAGTATAAACGTCTATAATGGATTTAGTTGAAATATGTGTCTGTTATAGACGTTTTTATATAACAGGAGCTGCGTTCCTGTTATATAAAGCCCTTCGGGGGATGCGTCAATAATTAAAAGGTTTTGGGTGGGAAGATGTCAGCAAAGATTGATTTTATAATCGGTGGATCCGGCACGGGCAAATCCACTTATCTTAAGGAAAGATTTGCGGATGAGGCTGTAAAGAATCCGGATAAAAAATACATAATGATAGTACCTGAGCAGGCAGCAAGTACTGTGGAGAGAGACATGGTGAAGATCATGTCTCTTCGTCATGGCAGGATAGGCTTTATGAATATCGATATCATAGGTATCAGCCGTCTTGCTTATAAAATATTTGACGAACTCGCAGTGAAGGTCGGAGGGATCCTCTCCGATGCGGGTAAGAGCATGCTGATCCGTCTCGTTGCAGGAAGGACCGATCTCAGGATATATAAGAACAGTATCGACAAGGAAGGCTTTATCGCCGAGACCAAGTCGCTTATGTCAGAGCTGTTTCAGTATAATATTTCCAAGGAAGATATTGAGAGCCTGATCACGGAGCTTGAAAGGACCGGGGACAATACGGTTCTTCTCGAAAAGCTTTCAGATATGGCTGCAATCTACAGGGGCTTTGAGGAAAGGCTGTCAGAGGATGACGGAACTCTTCCGGCTGAGAAGACGGTTGCATATCTTCTGAAAAAGCTGGGAGATAAAAAATGCAGTTTACTGGATGATGCGGTGATAGCCTTTGACGGCTTTACCGGTTATACACCTTCGCAGTACAGTCTGATCGAGGAGCTGGCGAAGCGTGCCGTGAGAATGAGCTTTGTGATAACGATGGATGAATACATCATCCGAAGCGGCAGAGCGGTAAATGATTACGAGCTGTTTTATCTCTCGTATGTTACATATACCAAGATATGTGCTCTTGCCGAAAAAAACGGTCAAAAAGCAGACACCCTTCTCATGGCAGACAATAAGAGACATATGAAGGATACTATGCTTCATGCTCTTGAGCGGAAACTGTTTCGTGTGCCTGTGAAACCTTATGAGGGGGATTATTATCAGGCAGGGCGTGAAGGAGTGACGCCGGGCAGCGTTAAGAATGCCGGTGAAGATGCTGCGGCAACTGGCAATGATGCAGAACTAGTTGGCGACATTGGTAAAAATAGCAAAGATGCTGCGGTAGTAAGTGAATATTCATCGGAAACCGGTGGCGTTGGCGAAAACGTCAATGTTGTTAAAACGGTTGGCGGAAAAGAAGTAGATGGCAAAAATTACATCCGCCTCTGGGAGTGTCGTGATCCGGAGGAGCAGCTTTCATGTATCGCACAGGAAATACGTAGAAAGGTGAGAGAGGAAGGTCTGAGATACAGAGATATTGCGGTTCTTGCACCGAATCTTGAGGAGATGTCGGGAAGCTTTGACAAGATATTTGAGATGTATGATATTCCTTTCTTCCCGGACTATACCAGAAGGCTCAGAAACAGCCCTTTTACTGAAGCAATCATTTCGCTTCTGAATGCCGAAGAGAAGAATTATGATTATGATTCGATGTTCTCACTTCTCAAGACCGGCGTTATGACCAGCCTTGACAGAGAGACCATATCATTATTGGAAAACTATGCGATAGCAAGAAATGTCAAGGGCTTCAGACGCTGGAGCAGGAGCTTTTCGTATTTTAATAATAATACAGATATTTACGAGGCGGAGGAGGAAGCACGTAAGAAGCTGATGGAGCCTCTTGCAAAGGTTCACGCAGGCTTTATCGGCGGCGGAAAAACAGTTGGTGATCTTATAAGCGCCATAAGGCTGTTTATGGAGGAAAACCATTATGAGGAGAAGATTGCCGAAGCGTCAGTGAGACTGGAAAAAGATGGTGATATTCCTCTTTCGAACGTCTACAGCTCTCTATACGAGAATCTGGATCTGTTCTTACTAAAAATGCAGGAGGTACTTGGGAACGAGAAGGTCAGCCTCAGGGAATTTGCGGAGATATTTAAGACCGGTATAGGGGAAATACGTATCGGAACCATCCCTGCCGTTTTGGACAGTGTAACGGTGGGTGATATCGAAAGAACCAGAGTGCCGGAGGTTAAGGTTATATTTCTCATTAATCTCAATGACGGAGTGGTTCCGAAACCAGGCAAACCGGCGAAGATACTGACAGATAATGATAAGGACAGGATAGAGGAGCTGTTTGACAGGCTCGGAATAGACAAAACGCTTGCACCGAACGAGAAGAAGAGCCTTTATATAGAACAGTTTTATCTCTATCTCTGCATGACCAAGCCGACCAGAGAGCTGATCCTCAGCTACTGCAAGATGAGCAGGTCGGGCGAGGAGCTTGAAAAATCATATATTATTTCGAGACTTCAGGGAATCTTCAGCAGGCTTTCCACTGAGAAGAGAAGTCCGGAAAGATTCATGGGAACCGAAAAAACGGATGCGTATTTCTTTACGGAAATGATGAGAGAAGCGCTGTATGGAGGTGGTCTGGAGAGTACCGCTATAGATATGTCGGGTGGTGATACGGCAGGAATGAACGGTATTGAGGCGGAGAAGCATGGAGGAGATGCGACCGGTTGTGGCAGTACGGGTATTGCTGCCGGAGCAGGTGGATATTCATGGGCTGACGCGGCGGTGCTGTATTCTATCTTTAGAGACAGGAAGAGGATAGTTGATACTGCTGCAGGCTATGGCAGGGATGATAAGAGACTCTCGGAGGAGGCTGTTGAAGCTGCCAGGAGGAGTCTTATGTCTCAGTCTGTATCAAAGCTTGAAGAGTATGCAAACTGCGAGTATAAGTTTTTCCTGAACCACCTTCTGAAGCTGGAGGAGAGGGAAAGCTATTCGTTTGATCCGCTTCAGTTCGGAAATATAATCCATTCCGCTCTGGAAGGGCTTTTCAGGGAGATGGACGGTAAGAGTCTGCAGGAAACCTATGACAGATGGAAGAATATTTCCGATGAAGAGATCTCAAAGAAGATGCGTAATGCCATTGATACGCAGTTCAGATCGAAATCGGATGAACTGCTGGCGCCTGACGGAACCATCCTTGCCGAGGGCATGAGCAGATTTATCATGAACAGCATCTATCAGCTGGGGGAGAGGACTGCCAGAAATCTTTCAAGGCATATCCGCGGCGGAGCAATGAGCCCGAGATTCTACGAGGAAAAATTTGACAGTAAGGACAGCTTTGAAAACTCCGGTGTCAGTATCCCGGGAGTTGCGGGAAGGATCAAGTTTACCGGCAAGATAGACCGCGCCGATATTTACGAGGACGGCGATAATGTATATTTAAGAATAGTTGATTACAAGACCGGAAATAACAGCTTTACATACACGGATCTTCTGTATGGAAGGCAGCTTCAGCTGACTGCATATCTCTCGGTAATGCAGGAAAAGGTCAGGATACTCTATGAACGGGCAGGCCGGAAGGTGAATGTCATACCGGTCGGAATGTATTATTATCCGGTCAGTAATCCGATCATAACGAGGCCGGAGGATATGAGTGAAGAGGCTGTTCAGAAGGCAATCACGCAGGAACTCAGACTAAAGGGTATCGCCTCATCGGAGCCGGAGCATCTGGAACTTCAGGAGAAAGGCATCTCGGATCCGGAATTTCGAAAGGGAGGCGCTGCAAATATACTGGCTCTTGATTTTTATACAAGGAAGTTTGGTGAAAACGAAGCCGGAAGCGTGAAGGGCGACCATCTTACGGTAAGTCCTGACGAATTTAAATATATTGAAAGCTATGCAAAACTGAAGATGACGGAACTGACAAAGGACATGTTTGAGGGAAATATAGTTAAAGATCCGATAAGGTCAGGCACAAATACAGCCTGCAGCTGGTGTCCTTACAGGGATGTCTGCCGTTTTGATCCGGTGAACCGCGATAACAGAGTGAATTTCATCCCGCAGAGCAAAGAAAAAGAAGCATTTGATATGATAATAAACAGAGGGGGAGCGGCGTTAACAGGTGGTAAATTGGAATAAAGAACAAAAGGCTGTAATAGAAAGCCGCAAACTGAATACTCAGATACTTGTATCAGCAGCTGCCGGTTCGGGCAAGACTGCCGTGCTTGTCGAGCGCATACTTCAAAGCCTTCTTGATAAGGTTGATGACGAGTATGTGAATGATATTGACGATTTTCTGGTTGTAACCTTCACAAGGGCGGCAGCGGCTCAGATGAAGGATAAGATCACAAAAAAGATCGGCGAAATGCTGTCGGAGGAAGGTGCGAAGGAATATCCGGACAGGAAAAAGCTTGATCATCTGGCCAAGCAGCAGATTGCAGTCGGAAGAGCGGATATATGCACACTGGACAGCTTTTCGGCAAAGGTTGTAAGAGAAAATTTCAGCGTAATAAATATCGATCCGGCTTTTACAACGGTCGAGGGCGATATGATGAAGCTGGTCAAGGATGATGTTATTGATGAGATGCTTGGCGAGCTTTTCAGCGGAAATGACGGAAAATACGTTAAGGCGGAGGATTTTGCGCTTCTGGCAGGTGTATTTTTCAAAAAGACCGATGATGCCGAGCTGAAGAAGGTCTTCTTCGATATCATGAGAGTCGCTGAGACCATGCCGGATCCGGTGAAATGGCTGGAGGAATGCCGCATAAAGGAGGGCGAAGACAGAGAGAAAAGCTTTAACAGCCTTCCGTGGGTCGGCCTTCTGATGGATGATATTCGGGGCAGGATGGAGTCTGCACTCAGTGTTAATGACAAGGTTATAAGGATTGCGGAGAGACTGAAAGAGGAAGCAGTAAGTGACGAGGAATTGAAGAACTCCGCAAAGATGCTGGAAAAGGCGAAGAAGGACAGAGAATTGATCGAGAGATATATTCTTTCGGCTGACAGAAGGAGAGGCGGCTCCTACAGAAGCTTCCTTAATATGCTGGGCTCATGGTCTTTCGACAATAACAGCAAGAAGGATGATTCGGAGTATACCCGTGAACGTTCAAAATATTCATTAAAGACCGGCATGATAGGCTCTGTTATGAATGTGGTTCTGGGCAGGGGCAAGGTGCAGGATGTTGATTCTGTAATGAGTGATATTTATGATAACTCGGCAAAGTGGATCGATATCATAGTTGATTTCTGCCTTGAGTATTATGAGAGAGCCATGGCTGAAAAGCATCGTCGCAGGCAGTATGAATTCAGTGATATTGCGCATTTCGCGCTGAAGATACTTTCCGAAAATGAGAAGACTGCAAAGCAGTTTACGATGAAATATAAATACATATACATCGATGAATATCAGGACAGTAACTATATTCAGGAGGATATGGTAAATGCCATTGCTTCCTTCAGAAACGGACATCCGTCGAATATCTTCATGGTTGGTGATGTGAAGCAGAGCATCTACAGATTC
>OCTW011035836.1_pt1 | contig 42008 bp, 67 predicted proteins | sample 1539671 | NCBI WGS metagenome assembly OCTW01 (sample SAMN02144230, study PRJEB22623) | gut metagenome | biome: sheep rumen | host: Ovis aries | place: New Zealand
CCGTGGGCGGCTTACTATGAATAGATAAGTCTGGCCCATCGGGACAGGGTGCGTAGCACAAGATGAAAGCTTAATCTCTTAATTTTGATTAGTGTGTCTCTGAAACGAAGCAGTTCGAGACTCTTTGAAGTTGGAAAAGTTACCACAGAGCGTTCCAGTATAATGAGGCACACTAATCTTTTCTTTTGAAAATAAAACTTTCACATAAGTATGTCGTATGGGCGACACGATAAATGTGTAGGACTGATTCTTCCGCTCTCTTGGTGGTAACTCGAACAATGGTGACAATGATGGTGTCTTTGCTCGGAACTTCAACAATGACGCTTCGAACGAGAACTGGAATCAACGTGGGCGGCTAACAGTGAAATAAATTTTGTAGTATATAGAAAAATTTTTAATCAAGAATCAGACCTAGCGGCAAGGGTTCGCAATTATAATGAAGGTCTACGTAACAGCAAGTAGGCAAAACTTTGGAAACAAAGAAGCACTAAACTGTTTAATTAGTTATTAACATTATTTAATAATTATGAAAATAATTTATAGTCCGAACGAAAACATGATCTTCTATTTCACAGTAAAAAATTTTATGATAAGGATAGGAAAACTAAAAGAAAAATTTTTAACACCAGAAATGGTAGAGGAGGCTATAGCTAGTTTAACTAGGACGGCCAAAAGAAATAGATGGACTCCAACAATGAAAAGAAATTGGAGTAGAGTTTTGAATAATAGAGAAAAGGTTGCAAAAGAAATTTATGAAAAACTAAATAATCAATCATATAAATTTCATCCATTTTCTATATTTATTCGTTTTGAAAATAAAAAGAAGAGAATAATTTACGCCTCTTGTCCAGAGGATCAGATAGTTGATTATATTCTGGATGTTTGTCTAAAATATGTGTTCATGGAAAGAAAACACATTGTTCATTCTCATTCTTATGGTTCTATAAAAGGTAAAGGGCAACATGAATTAAGAAAGATAGTAATAGACAAAGTTCATGGTCGCAGTGATATTTATGTAGCAATTTGTGATACTAAGAAGTATTATCCAACAATTAAGCATGATATCATGATGAAATTTCTAAGACAACATATAAAAGATACTTGGTTGTTATGGTTATGTGAAGCTACAATTTCTAGAATGAAACCGAATGCAGGAATGGCACTCGGATTAGCATCTAGTAATATATTAGGACATGTTTATCATGCTGCAATAGATTGGACCATAATAGTAGAGTACGGAGTTAAAGACTATTATCGCTTCTGTGATGATAAAATAATGATAAGTAGAGATAAAAAATATCTCCATGAGATGGTCAGAGTTTTAAGAAGTCTAATTGAAGATGTTGGACAGACTATGAAATCTAATTGGAAAATTGTTAGATGCGAAAAGCAAAGATTTGAATTTCTAGGGGCTCTTATTAATTCAAGAAATGCAATTCTTAAGTCTTCGGCCAGAAGAAGAATAGAAAGGAGATTTAAGAAAGAACAGAAACTAGAGTTTGTTTTAGAAAGGGATTATATGAGAGTAGCTATGTCTTGGGCTGGTATAAGTGGCAGTTTGAAAAATATAGAAATCAGAAACTTAATAAAACACTGGGTATTAAAACAGTATCCAGAATATTTTAAAAGATTATGGAGAGCCATGGAATATATTGACCAAAGGAAGAAATATCATGGCGATTTAACAAAAATACATGTTCCTGAAAATATACCTGAGGAAGTCACTGTTAATTTTGATAAAAAGGGATTTCCAGAAATAAGTAGGGAAGGTATTTTGCAAGAATTCGATGGGAATAATAGGGGTGGAAAATTAGGAAAAGACTATTTTCATCTTAATCCAATTCCTAATTTTACTGAAACACAATTACAGATAATGCACTTAACTCATGGCTCTAGATGGTAAAATGCTCTTTTGTGACTCTGACAAAAGACTATTGAAAAATGATTATATAGGTGATAAGATTACACCAAAGGATATATTATATGAACCGATTAAAATATTCTATTGGGAGATAATTCCTAGTAGGTATAATCCGGGGAAGAAGTTATTGGTGGCACAAATTGCAGTCTATAATAAATTTACTAAAACTATAGAATTTAGAATGCTTGAAACAGAGGCATTTAGATTAGTAAAAATTCTTAGTAAAGAGAAGGAAGGTATCTTTTATACTAAGTTAATTCAAAATAGACTAAACTATATCTCACCAATTTCTTTAAACAAAACTGAAAGTAGGCCGCTGGAAAATATACAATTGCCCATAGAGAATAAAAATAAAGGAGAGGAGGACTAATAATCCTGCCTCTTCCTTTTCTTTTTACATTAATACTTTTTTCAATCGTTTAACAGCATCCTGAAAAGAGTTTACTACAACTCCATCCTCATAAACCGCACCCGCTTCTTTCTCTTCTCCATAAATTTTCCCTTCTGGTATTTTCTGAATTTCAATTAATTCATCAAACCAATCAGGATTAAGATCAAATAATTTTCCATAGGTTATTTCGCCTTTTATAACTGGTCTTAGAAACTCATAGCTACGTCCATATTCTTTTAGATATTGATTAAGGGCATATTCAGCCTTTGCACATTCCATAAGAACAATTTTGATCTTTGCTATGTCCTTCTCAGATCTGATCATTTCAGGCTTAATATCTAGGGTTCTCCAATATTCATTATTTTCCTTTAATATTGGCGGAAAATCAGTTTCTTCGCTTTTATAAGAAAATGATTGAGAAACATTTACACTAGATCCTCTATACTCTCCATCTTTTACTGCTGGATATGAAGAATCCAATCCAAAGTATGATCCAAGTAGTCTAATTCCTGAACAATTCTTTTTGGCAATTCTCTGAGCATTATTAAACAGCTTCATAATTTCAGGATCGATAATACTTTCCTTAATTATGTCCTTTAGCATTCTCTTTAAGAGATCTTTCTTATTATCCAAATTTAGTTTTTCTTGACTCTTATTGACTAAGGACACATAAAGTTTAGAAAGATAATACTTTTCTATTCTTTTCTGTCTAAATTCTTTGCAAGGTTCTCGTCTCATTATTTACTTAAATTATAAAGTTCTTCGTATTCTGCCTTAATAATTCTAAGTGATGCATTATTAGCAAAGACAACTGTAGCTAATTCTTTCACCTTCTTATCTAGGACTACCAAGTTTTTAACATACTCTTTAAAAGTCCCATTGAATTTCTTGAAAAACTCAGGATACATTAGTTGTTCTTTCTTGAATTCTTCTTCGTTACAAGTTTCTGGACTGAATAGGAATGGTGTTTTTGTTGGAACTCTGATATAGGTAATGTCTGACATTTCTGGAAATCCTTCATATATAGTTTTACAATTTCCATCAACATACATCCAACTACCACATAGGTTATTTCTTCTATCAAAGTTCATAAAAGATTTCCCATACATCTTACTAAGACGTGTAGAATAATCTTCTGAGGTTATACTTTTCTGAGTCTTTACATAATCAATGCCGCGAAGTTCTATATAACGTTTTTCATCTTCACTTAAAACACTATAACATTCTTCTTCCAACATTTTCTCTAGTTCAGCTTTAAGTTTTCTAGCCTCAATAAACTCTTTGGACTGTTTAATCCAATTTTTAACTATTAATTTACTTCGTCCTGAATTTATCATTATGTTTGAAATTTATATTATTTTCATTATTAGGGATTTCGCGTTTCTCCGGCCGCATTATCCTTATAGTTGAAGTTAAACAAAAAAAAATGAATTAGTTATGAAGAATAAAGAATTTGATATCTCACAGAGAGCAGGAAAGCAAACAGTCGATGAAATGACTTATGCTCTTGGTCTCTTAGATATCGTAGATTTTCTCTTTGTAGATATGCAACAGTTACTCAAAGAGGAGAATCGTTGTTTTGGTATTGTAAAGTCTTATATTCATAGTATTTCAGAAGCTTACAGGAAGATCAACGAAGGGGTTGGGGAGGATAAGATAGAAATTTATGGAAAAATTCTATATTTATTCAAGCCACTTCTAAGAAAGGAGTATAAGCGTCTTGTAGAGAGACGACTTAGTCCTGCCGATGCTGATATTTGCATTATTCGGAAAATCCTGTCAATAATCGAAGAGGTTCCTGATTTTGTACATAAGAGGGAACTGAAAACGATTAAGAAGGTAATTGATAAACTCTGGGAAAATATAAGAAATCGATCAAAGAAAGACAATTTCTTCAACTTGGCAAATCAAATTAAGACTTATATGTCTAAAGGCCAGATTGGAAAACATCCTCTAGATCAATTTACACTGAAGGTAGAAGAAAAACCAAAGGAAATTCTAACAGGTGATCCAACAAGATTACTAAGTGAGGGAACTAAGGGAAAGAAAATATTGGAAGTAGGACTATGAATAGAAAAACTTTAAATACACTAATCGTAGATGATCATGACCTGGATTGTAAAAAGACGGAACCGACATTAGAGGACATTGAATTAAGTTCTCTAGGATTCGTCTTGCCAGATCTTGAGAAATTTGACTTGATAGTTTATAAAGGAAAACTTGGAAAGAAAGTTTTAAAATTATCAGGTGTGTAAAAAGAAAGAGGCCTAGGAATTATACCTAAGTCTCTATTCTTTTTTTTTTCGTGGCGTTTACTTGGCACCACTAAGCTCGGCAATCTTCTTCTCGAGCTCCTCTGCAGAAAGGTTCTCAAGTTCTGCCTCCTTCTTACGGGCGAGAATCTCTTCAAGATGTGCAATCTCAGCCTTCTTCTTAGCTGAATCTGCGGCATCCTTACTTTCGGCAGCACGGGTCATCCAGACATCCTTCAGAATATCGAAACGGAGCTGTGCCTCTTCTGCTGCTTTGGCTTCTGCAGTTGTAGGTGCTGTACCCTCAAGGAAGGCCAAGTCATCATCCACTTTGCCAAGTTTCACTACTTCAGCGTGAGCGTCCTGTACCATCTTCTTCAGATCGGTAATTTTAACGTCCCAAAGCTGATTTACCTGTAATACACCAAACTTGGAAGGGAATCCAAGCTTCATTCTACTTGCTTTCTTGTACATAGTTTCTTTTTGTTTTGTTTAGAATTTTATTTTTAATACTCTCTGGAATGAGCCTTTACATCTCACGATAAGTTCATCATGAACTGTAGCATTGAAGCCAAGACCACTAAGCTGATTCTTGGTTGACTTACACTTCAGCTTCGCACCTAAAGCTTCCATAACTTTACGATGGTTACGAAGATCCTGATTCAGATACTCATTGTGAAGAGTTCTAATATCTTCAGGACACTCTGCACCAGCCAACATGAAGAAGTAGTGCTTGTTTCCTACACCATGCTCTTGCCAGAAGTTAGGCGACAGACAAATTAAGCTTGCCTTATGGAACTCACATGTATCCAAGTTATAAATCTTTTCACTCTTTTCTTCACTGTTAGTAAGATATGGGCCATGCTGGATATCAACAATTTCTCCATTCTTTATAGTCACGTCTGCCAGATGTACGTCGCTTGTCACTCTCTTTGGATAGTTATACGAGAATAACTGTCCCTGGAAGAAGATCTCTGCACGAACACCAGTATTTGATGCGCCATTAAAATTATGGATAAAGAAGTGATACTTTCCAGAAACCTTGCTAAGATCTCTCCAGAAGATATTTTCTACAGCTACACCACCATTGTTACGGCACTGTTCTCCGGGGCGAGTAACATCAATATCGATCACACCACCAGATCTTGACTGGCACTGATCAATCCTGTTCATATCTTTTCCGATATTGTGACTTCCGAAATAGATATGATCATTCGGTTCAGTACAATGCAGATCAAGGTCACAAGAATCAGCTCGGCCATCTTCATTCCAAATCATACTACAGCGGAATGGTGCATCAACGAAACCGCCTGCTGCCTTAACTGCCTGCGCGATTTGGCTTTTTCCTGCTAAGTTGCCTGCATAGGTCCATGAGAAGTTATTATCCCAATTGAAAATGCGCTTACTGTCCTTATTTTCAGCAGTAATAAGAGTCACAAAATTTCCTCTGTGTTTGTTGCTAAGATACACCTCAACGCTTGTACAGTTGGGAAGAATATCTTTCATAAACTTGTCGATAGTAACTTCCTCGACATTATCAAACTGGGCCTTCTTATGCCTTGTTGCCATAGTCGGTGCCAATCCATCAAACAGAGATACTTTCGTCTTGACTTCTCCTGCTTCCTGATTTGAATGCAGAATATCACTAACCTTGATATCTTCAATGGTAGCACAACGACGAACAAGTGAATCTGTATAGCCATTCTCCTCAACGAACTTTTCGGCTTCTGCAATTTGCCGCTTAGTTATTGGGGCGCTGGCTTTCATATAATTAATAGGATCTACCTTCTGATTGAATGAACGACATGCAGCATTGATCTCCATACCTTCTGCCAGATCAGTCATGAAAGTTCCTATTGCAGTATTTCTAAATGCAGCGCCTGGACCCCATTCAAGAGATGCTACCCAACAGAAATTATCTTTCTTTTCTACAGGAATATTCTTGTACTTTTCTGCGTAGTCTCTAGCCTTCGTTACTACATGCTTGTAAGATGCGCCGTTCAGTAGAGATCCCTGTGCTTCGAGGTCAAGAATCAACTGAAGAGTATCAATAGAGATCTCATCCAACCCTCTCTTAAAGACTTCCTTAGTCTGACGAGGTGCAGCCATAAGAGCTTCTCTACTATCATTGCTGAAGCTAATAAACTGGCGAGGGATGGAAAGCCACATATGACGATACGTGTAAGTATCATTAACCTTGAATAATTTACACTCAGGATGACGATCAATATCTTCCTTTGTATAGCGCTTAATATTCTTTTCAACACCAAGCTTATATGTTTCCTGCTTATTACTAGGATTAATCTCATAAGGGGTCTTATCCATTGCAAGATAAGAGAAGGTTTCTACAAATACTTCTTTAATCTTGCCCATTTTATGAATAAGCTGCGACATTCCATCTACCGAGGCCTTATACTCATCAGGTACTTCATCAAGCGGCATATCCCACAAAGACATAATCTCTAGGTTCTGATCAATAGCCACAACGTTGCCATAACGACGCATGAAGCCGTGGCAGTAGTTACAATTGTGAACCGAGCTTTCAGGATCACGCCACTTTGGATCATTCTTACCAAATCCTTCTAGGTAAGCCATCCATAACAAATCTCCTTCTATGTCACATCGGAATAATCTTCCTGTCTGACACATTTTGTCAAATTGTTTTTGAATAAGTTTAACTAATGCTTCCATTTTGTTTAAAGTTTTAGTTTAATAAATTAAAATTTCGCTATTATATAATATCATATATAAGAATTTTAAAGGAGCTTTTAAAAGTAAAAAATGCGGTTGAGAAGGAGGTAAATTCTTAAAAGTAAGATAGATATTCTTTTTGATTAAGTTTGTTTTGTGTGGGAAAATATATACTAAAATGACGTCACAAAACAGTATATGTTTTCCCCACTTTTTTAAACATGCTATAATCAAGAAGTACTAATTAATTTAAACCTAATCAAATGAATATGACAACACATTTAACAAACTGCAGCGTTACCCAGCTGCAATCTAATGAAATTTGGGTAAATGCAAAATATTATAGAATGTTAACTGGAAAAGTTGAGGACGTTTCTGAAATAGAGGTATCCAATCTCGGAAGATTTAGATACAAAGGATCAAACAAAATAATAAATCCATCTAAAGAAGAATATCCTAGAATTGAAATTAAAAAGATGAAATTCAGATGCCATGTACTAGTTGCTTCTTCATTTCTTTCCACACCTAATGAGAGCGGATATAATGTAGATCATATTGATAGAGACAAGAAAAACTTCAATTTAAACAATCTAAGATTTGTATCTCCTTCGACTAATAATAAAAATAAAGACGGTAATAGAAATTACGTATATGTAAAATTTATAAATAATAAAATTGAAAATATAATATATGCTGAAAATCTCTCAACAGAAGAAAAGCATAAATTTTTAAAAACATTAGATTATAAATCTTGGTTTATATTTCAAAAATATGCTTGGGATATTATATCTCCAGAGAATCTACTAAAGATATTAAATAATGATACTAGTTTAGATTGGAGACAAATATTTAGCAAAAGAATATCCAAATATTACATATCTAAAATAGGAATTATTAAGATAAAAAGAAAACAATCTACATTTTTTACTGCAGGAACAAAAAATGGAGAATACTTAAAAGCTGATACTAGCGGAAAAGGAGAAGATAGAACTGAAAATTTTATAGGTAAGGAATTTGCAATTCATAGAATTATGGGAATGATATATTTAAATAATGGTATTCCTTTAAAAGACACTGAAATAGTTGATCATATTGATACAAATACTAAGAATAATAACTTAGATAATTTAAGAATAGTATCTTCCTTAAAAGATAATATGGCGAATGAAAATACAGTATTAAATTTATCTAAACCTATAAAAGCAGAAAAAGAAGGCAAAATAGTATATTTTCTTTCAATAAAAATTGCATCATCTTATACAAAAACTGTAACCTCTTCTATTTGGAAAAGACTTAATGGAATTACAAATAATCTCTTACCGCTAAATGGATATAGCAAATTCTCTTATTTAACAGAAGAAGAAATTACTAAATATAAAAATGTTTTGATAAGAGTTTAAAATAAGCCCTAATTAGTTCTTACTATTTAAGTTCTAATTAGGGTTTTCTTTTTAAAAGAAAATAGGCCAATTAAGACCTATTCTTTTCTTTTATACACAATAATGGTTTCTTCTACTGGGATAACTTCTTCTAGTTCTTCTTCAAGAACATCTTCATCGTCCCAATCATAAGAATGATCATATTCAAATCTATAATATTTATCATCAAATTTAAATACCACTGATCTAGTCTCATATGCTTTCTCAAGATCTGTATATATAATTTCGTCTTTACATATACAAATTCCATGACTTTCCCAATATTCTTTGCATTTTTCTAACAATGCAGCTTTTGCACTCTTAGTAGATTTTAATTCTTCTTTATCTACTTTAAATGGGAAATCTTCAACTTTTGGATCATACGGGGGATAATACGAGTCTGATTGCAATCCTTCAAATAAAAATCTTGTTAGTTTCATATTAACTTTTATTAATAGTTATAATTATAGCTTTTTCATCCATTATTGAACTATACGCATCTGCGCTGTCACTAACAACTATCTTCCCTTCTCCAAAATTATTATTTATTATAACTTCATGACCATCGAGAAGTCCTATACAGTTTTTATTAAAACCATCATAGTTTATTCGATGCTTTGGTTCAAATACTCCAATAGATGCAAGTTTCTTTATCCAAAGTGAGGTGTCTGAGTTACAAACTATAAATATTTGTTTATCCGGTACATTTATAGAATACTCGTGTATGCCTTCTACTAAATAAGAATGAATAGAATCCATGATTGATCTATAATCATAAAATTTATTCATAAATTCATTCACATCACAATTAATCTCTTTCTTCATATTTCTTTTTATTTATTAAGCTTATTATAAAAATTCCTATGGGTTCTCCAGCTATTAACAGCAACAATATTAATGCTACAGAAATTAATTCAACATTCGTCATCTTTCTTATATGGATTAAACTTAATATTTATTCCAGCCAATTTTATTATATTTTGAAGTTGATGTATGTATTTAATTTTTATATATCCTGCTCCATTGGCTGGAATCAAATATGTTTTGTCAGATTGCCACCAGCCCCAAATCTTTCTATTACCCACTTCTAAACTATAATATTTATTTCCATCTTCATCTGTATCATAGGGATAATTATCTGAAATATGGTCACCCTTTTTGAATCCGTTTAAAATAAATATACTTTCTGTAAGAGGGAGAGGCTTAGCTGAGGATAATTCGAAAAACTCTACTCCATTAAAAAATTGATAATTACCATGCTCATCTGGAACAAGGCCTTCTATTTTCTCCGGATAAAAATTTGGATATCCTATATAGTTTCCTATTTCTAGTTCTTCTACATTAATTTCACAAACTTTTTTATTACTTATGTCCCCTCTTTCTATCAACTTGCATACCATATTATATGCTGCATCTAGTTCTGTTGGGCCACTAGTTTTAATTTCCCCTTTCATATAAGTACAAAAAGCTTGACCTCTCAGTGTTTTGCTTATAAAAGGTCTATATTCTTCTGAGGATCCTTCATTAAGTACTGGCATTAACTTCATTAAGGCTACTATACTCCATGCAGGTACAACTTCTCCTAAATTATCGAATAAATCAGGTTGTCCAAAACTGAGCATTTGTTCAGCACCAATATATTCGTAATACATGTCAGAAGATTCTGTACTGATCCCCATGTCTACTAAATGTCTACTCTGTTCAATAGACGTACATATTTTATTATTGTTCATAATTTTAATTAGTTTCAAATTTAAGGAAATAAAAGAAAATAGGAAGCAATATTACCTCCTATTCTTTATTTGTGCTTCATTTTTCTATAACTACATCACAAATTTCTTTTACCTCATTCATTGTAGCCTCATCCTGGAATTCAAATATAGATTCCATAAGTTCATCAAATGTAGTCATATACCCCAAGGCTTCTAAAACATCATATAACCAATCTGGCGTTGAGTCTGGGAATAAATAACTTCCGTCTGGTTGTGAAATACATTCATCTAAATTTGCTATTGCCGCAATAAAACCCATTGGGTCATTTAAATCTCGCTCATAGTAAATCTTATGATCTCCCTTTAATGCTATGGCCTTTTTCTGTCTCTCAGTCATCTTTAAATTCTTTTTTAAGTTCTTCGTATAATTTTCTTCTTCTCTCTTTAGCTTCTTCCTCGGATCTTTTCTGTTTGAATAATTTCAATCTCTCTAGTCTACCTAGGAGAGGAGCGTAATAATCTTCACTATTCATGAAATCAATGAACTCCTGAATCGGAAACTCTCTAGTCGTCTCACTATTAGTACATTCTCCTCTAAAATGATCTTCAGCCCAGATTTCACACTTATCGTCTTTGCTGAAATGGATAGAATAATACTGATGACCGTCTAAATATTCTTCCCAGTCACTATTCATTCCATGTCGCTTCAAGAATAAGCCCCAATTCTTCTTTTCTCTGAACTTCTCTAAAAGCTCATCCTCTAATTTACTTTCTTCAATTTTCCATTGTAAAGCCTGTAATTTAGCCCGGATAAGTTCATTCACTTCATCTTCAATCATTTTCTCTTGCATTATAACCTTCCCAACAACCTTTAATAAACGCAGCCCTTTCTTCTGATCTATCCACATTTACAGCACCCGCTCTTTGTGCCATAGAAGAATAGAATTCGTCAGGAAATAGCTTCTTTGCCTGTTCTTCAAATTTCTTCTGAAGTTCGTCTTCTTTGCCCATATACATTTCTATTTTTAGATTTATATTCATCTTCAGGTGCTAGCATATTATACACATTAAGAAATTTATCCCCATTACTATCTTTCAAAATGTTGTATCTCTGATCTTCTGTTAAACCTTCAAGTCGGGGATCATCCTCCTTAATATTTTCAAAGAAAGTATAGAATAATCCTCCAAGATCATTGTTCAAAAGATTTCCATCTTTATCAACTTCTTTTACGTGGAATCCCTTTCGAATAATCCCATTATAGTTCTTTTCCTGAATATCTACGAGTTTAACTCTTCTACCAGCTCGACCATATCCAACTCTTACTGTATAGAATATATTTCCTACCTTATAGATGTTTTCTTTCTGGTCTCGTTCATATCTTAAATACGCTGCCAAAATATTAGGAGCAAACGTATTCAAGAGACTAAACAATACACTAGGATATTTTAGGTTTTTCATACTTTTTCAGGCGAATAGACGCACTTATATTCTTTTATATCACCGTCGTTCCAATAAGCATCTCCCCATTGATTGTGGTGATCCGGAAGTTTATAAGCATTTGGGGCTTCAATTTCTAAAATTACAGATCTTCCTACTTTTATTGCCCAAGCCATTGCTGCAATTAATGTAGTAAAGCCTCTGACTGGTGAAATAATTCTTCCGGTCTCTTTATATCTCTTTACTTTTTTCGGTGTAGTAACGTGATATAATTTCATACTATATTTTTTTAATAAGGATTATTTTCTTTAGTTACATTTATAGCCAGATCCATATCTCCAAGTCCACGATAATCTACATGAATCTTGTTTAAATAATCTGCGGCTTTCCAAGTAATTATTCCATTAATACACAGAGATTCAAACTCTTTTCTCTCTTCTTCAGTAATATCATCTAGATAACGAAGAATAGGACGAATTGCTTCTATACTACAAGCCATAATTCCTCCAGAATCAGTTTCAACCTGAACATTGTCTTTATAAACACTTGTCAGATAATAAGTTATATCTACTCCATTAATAGGATCTACTGCTTTAACTAATGTCCTATAAGGAACTCTAGCGCTAAGATCAATTATAAATCGCTCTTTTTGTAATTCAGTCATACTTTTAATAAATTTCATTCATAATTAAGGAAAATAAAAGAAAGAGAGTTTTGTTATCTCTCTTTAATCTCTTTTTCTTATATCATAATTCAAATCAAGCCAATCTTGTTTTGCCTCTACTTCCTTCCGGTGTTTAGCATTTTGGCTTTATTATGAGATTCAAATGTATCTATTACTCTGCCGTTCTCTAATAGTTCCCAGGTATGTTTCTGAGAGGCAAAGAACTTTTTTCTCTCATCTTTAGTCATACCTTTCGTTGCCCTAGTTGGAACCTTGTCTATTAGGTCGTACCAATGTGGTCCTCCATATATTTTTCTGCTTTCTTCAGTTCTGTCCATCTAGCTTTATTTTCTTCACTATTAGTCAATTCAAGATTATGAATTTCTTCTCTACATTTTCTAAGTAATTCTTTCTGAAAACTATTATCATCTCCTAGAGCCATACTTATAAATCCACTTAATGAATTTTCTTTTGCATGAGCTTTATGGTACTCTAATAATGCTTCAGCTTGATTATTCATAATATGTTTAAGAAGTATCCCAGGATGTTTCTTAATATAATCATCAACAATTTTTGGATTCTTTTCAATAAATTCTTTTGCCTCCTGACTTCTACGATTAGATTCTTCCCAATCTCTTTCCATTGCTTCTGACGTATCTCCCCAATACATATTTCTAATATTTTAACATGTTTTTATAAATGTCCATTCGCTATTATCTGCATCTGGAAACTCTTTCTTTAATATTTCATATTCTTTTTCAGAGACAAATACCTTGGTTTTATAAGGATCAAAATCTCCGGCATTTGGACTAATATCAGACTTACTTTTCCCGTAATCTATTGCATATGCTATTAAAGCATCTGATAACCCTTCATCATAAAGTTGATAATATTCCTTTATTTTATCAAAATCAAACTTTACTGATGACTCTCCGTTTCCAACGCTACTGTAAAATTTATAGATAATCATTATTTTTCCACTCTTCCATTACTGATCATAAAATTCTTATAATCTTCGTCGGCGTTTTCAGGGTCTGGATGTTCTTTATAAAACTTAATTGTAAGATTGCATCCCTCTATATCTCCCGATCCGTAATAAGGACATCCATAACAATCATCATCCATTCTAAGATTACAGTGTGCCATTAGATAATCTATTTATATAATACATTTTCATTAATCCACATAGAGTCTCACCTCCTACTTCATCACATTCTTTAGTACACCAACATTCTAAACATTTATTAGGTTGGCTCATACTTAATGCTCCTGCAATTTGTTGTGTCATCTCTTATTGTTTTTAAGATATTCAACAACTCTAGGATCATCGACAGAAAGACAATCTCTTTTATACAGACATCCATAATCAGAGAGTGTTAACTCTTGTCCATCAATCATCATAATTGTATCCGATTCGATACCATTAGGAGTTTCATAGTAAACTGTATCTCCTTCCTTAAATACTAGTTTCTTATCTTTCTTCCTTTTCATACTTCTTTCATCAATTTTTCTAGAAGATCGATAAATTCTTTAGCTTGGCTAATATGAATTCCTAGATTATCTGGATCACCTTCAATCTTATTTAGTTTCCAACATGCGCATTTTACAGGTTCCTTATAGGTCCAGTTTTTACATTGTACGCTCCTGCATTTTTTAGCTGGATTTCCAACTTTGCAAATATGATCTTCTGGAACAAAAGGCTCATCTGGATGATAATTTTCCCAGGATTCTTTGCTTTCTTCAAGGCGCCTTTCTAAATACTCTTCGAATCCACAAGTATAAGACACAAGCTTAAAAAGTTGTCCGACTTTAACGTCTATTTTCTTCTTAAGTGCATTGAGTCGCTTCTTTTTATCTTCCTCTGATAAACCTTTAACCCATCCATTTCTAATATATGCGTTTTCTTGATAGGAATCATACCAAGAAAGACATCTATTATCATGTGGTGCACCTTCTTGAAACGCATATTCTATATAATATCCTTGCTCATCTTTTCTTAAGATAACATAATCATCTAAAGTTTTTGTTATTATTGCGTGAGCTTTTCTTTTTATAAATTCTTCTCTGTCCATTTTATTTTTTTTTATTAATTTTCAATTATAAGAGTTTAAAAAGAAAAGGCTATCTTCTCAGACTACCTTCTCTTCCATGATTTATTCAATTCATCAGTTATTTGCTTTTCTTGCCTCTGTATACCTTTTCCAATCTTCTGGACACAAATATAAGTCCTCTCTGATTCTTATATTATCCGAAATATCGAATACAGCTTTCTCCAACCAATCTGGAGTTTTATCGGAATAATCTATGTAATGATTTCTAATATAACTAGAATCTGACTCTTCATCAAGAAATATATCATCCAGGTTTCTCATTGAATGATCTTCCCTTATAGTATCTCCTTCTTCGTTAACAATGAAATACTCTTTTCCAGGATTATCCAATAAGACGACTTTCTTCATTGTAACCTTTTCTGTTTTTGTAAAAGGCATCATAACACTAAATGTAATAAAACTTACAATAATTGTTACTCCACTTGAAATGAAAACAGCTTTTCCCAACGAGGTATCTTTATCGTCTCCTTTCTTAGCAAAATAAACTGCTAGTACTATAAAAAGTATCGTTAATAATAACATAATTTATTCCTCCCAAGTTATAAATGGACAATTCTTTTTATATATGTCATAGTAGAAGAACCCTGCAATGAGTTTAATGAATTCTACTATTCCCTTTAGGATTCCTTTAAAAGGTATTAAAATCCAAGAGAAGACATAATAAGGTAACATAACAATCCAAGAGTCTAAGAACTTAGCCGCTGTTGAATTATATGTTATTGTTCTGTTTTTAACAGACTTAGCATGAGAATTATATACTACCAGCCCCATTATTACAAATACACCTGCAATAATAACAAGTATAAAAATACCAGCCATTATAAGGAACTGAAGATACCCATGCCAAGAACCTCCATCAAAAAGTTTAGCTAAGAGGCTATTCAATGTCGATGTTATCAAAAGAGTAATGAATACGCTCACTATCCAAAGCCAAATTCCTTCTGCTATCCAGGACAATGGCGTCTTAACCTGTTTCCAAGTCAAGTTTCCTCCTAGACTAAATACAAATGCAATAACTTTCCATAAACACCAGAAAGGAAATATTGTTATACTTCCTATGACAGCCCAAAATAGAGGGCATAGATTAGGGAAGTCTTCATAAGTTGCTCCCCACATAAAATGCATGAACTTAATATACCATGCATTTTTCTTTAAGTTTACTCCGTCTTTAAACATTGTCTTATACTAATTCGTAATATAATTCATGATCTGTGTCATCCAAGTAGGCAATAGCGGACATAACTTCCTCTTCTATTCCTTCCTTAGGATCGTTCAAGAATGCCAGGTCTTCTTCTAGTTTACAGTCATCGTAAACCTTTTGAACTAAGGACCACAATTCTTCAACTCTAGGGTTCTGAATATACTGAATAAGTGGATTAATAGGTTCGTCGTTTGCAAAACCTACTGCGGCCACATCAGTACTCAAAAGATCCACTGTGTTATCTACTACAAATTTATTCCCTTTGATAGAGAATTGTCTTAAGACTACACAAGTTCCCATATCAACCTCTTGTATTAAGTCAATAATTAACTTCCCGAGGTCATCACAGCTTAGGTAAGTTTTTCTAATTTGGGCCTCTTCTATGATCTGGTCCAACTTTGCTTCATCTTCAATCTTACCAATCTGTTCCAATAACTGATACTGTGTTATCATTTTTTCCATTATGCTATAGGTGGATTATTATTTTTATCCCAAAACCATACTGCTACAGTCATGGCTATGAATACTGCTAACCAAAATCCCCAATCGATTCCCATTAATAGATTTCTTCTTTAAGTATGTTATAGATTTCCATTCTCTGAGTATCATCGAGAGGACTTTGTTCACCATTCCAAGGTATTTGTTTGCCATCATAAACAAAGTAGTATTGGTCTGGTTCACTACATCCAAATCCTGTTCCATACTTGCCTAAGTTAATCTGAACATATTTCCCCGGCTCAAAATACTTAGGAAATTCCTTCATAGCATTTTTAACCAAGTTTTTCATTGCCTTGTTATAAGCATTGACTATATTATCCAGAGTTACTTGTGCCTTATGTCGAATTTTGTTTATAAAAATTTCAACTTTTTGCATATCGGAAAGCGGACAACTCGGATCATCCCATGCACAACTTTGATTTCCAAGAACTACCCACAATTGGTCATCTTTTTTGCCAATTCCATCACAGACTCCTGGAATTTTATACTGAAGGAAACCATTCTCTTCTAGTACTTTCTTCAAAACCCTCGTAGAATCTCCTACAAGGTTAAACATACCTATATCTCTATTGTGAATGATATGTCTAAATTTAATTCCGAAATCTCTCATTGTATTATCTTTAATTGTTTATTCTTATAATCCAATTGTAAGGTTCCGAGGCGACCTAATACGTCTTGTCCCAATAAAGCGGGTGCATGAATAGCTGGACTGACAACGGCCTGAATATCAGAAACCTCAATATTACCTACTTGGATTTTAGGAATAATCAATGCGATTTTCTTATGCACCTCTCCTTCAGCATTTGTTGTAATAACGCTATCAGGAAGAATGCTATTATCATTGAGCTTATTCTGTTTAATCAAGTAATAATATTCAATTGGACTAATCTGAATTCCACTACAACCAGTATCTAGGATGAATCTCATTGGAATATCACAAACCACAACAGTGACATAATGAACTCCATCTTGTTCTGTCAAAGGAATTACAATACTACTATCATTCTCTAAGACGTCCTCAACAACTTGAATAGAATCTACTTTTGTCGTATCTTCAGGAGCTTTGCCAAACTTAGATTTTAGTTCTTCTGCTCCTTTCATTATCGTTTCCGGCATGAAAGCGGTCAATCCCCACAGAATAAGTCCTATGAATATTAAGAATATGATCGTTTTCACTAAACAGCCACCTCTATTATTTCTTGCCATCTTCGTCCTTAGATTTAATGATTTCTGTAATTTGAGGATTCTTTGTCTTAATCAAGGTATAAGCATTCATTGCCTCTTCCCAAGTTTCAAAGTAAAACTTATAGGTTAAGCTTGTCGTCTCCTCTTTTCCTTGAGTCACTTTCTTTCCAAGAAGTATGAATTTTACTTCATGTCTTCTGAAAATCTTCTTATCTTTTATGTAGAAGGGTTCTGCAGCTGAAGTATAGTCTGCGCCTCTAGAATAGTAGTTAAGATTGTTCAGTAAACTCTCATTATCTGAATAATATTTATTACCATATGCTCCGCGACCTGAAGACATGTGCCAGCCTTCTTTTTCTACTTTCTTTTTTCTTTCTACACGCTTAGCCTCACTCCACCAATGTTTCTTAACTTTTTCCAAGTAAGACTCTTCTACTTCTTTAGTACTCCATACAAAACCTTTATATTCCTCTTCTTCTGTTAACGTAAGCTGGAATACGTTGTTTTCTAAATTAATACTTTCAAATAATCTCATATTATTTTGTTTAAGTTTATTCACTATTAAGGAAAAGAAAAGGAAGACTATTTTGTAATCTTCCCAATTTCTTTATCAAGTTCCTCATCTGTCATATTCAGAGCAATACTATTATAATACTGTTCTGCATCTGATTTCTTAAGCTGTCTCCTTAAATTTCTTTCTATTACAAGAATTGCTAACTTATCGTAATCTGTCATAAGTTTCTCTTAATAATTTTCTTAATGCTTCTGGAGTATTTTCAACTGTTCCTTCCAAGACAGCATCTTTTATTGTCTGCTTAAGAATTCCAACCTCTCTACACGGAGTCAGGTTAAACATTGCCATAATTTCGTTTCCATCTATACAAGGTTGGAATAATCGCTTATAATCTCTAGCCTTAAGATCCTCAAACATTTCATGGAGTCTAACAAAATGTTGACCTATTCTCTGTCTTTTCTCTTCATTCTTTGTCGTTAAATCAGATTCACAGAGTATCATCAAGTCATCTATATCATCTCCCGCATCATACAGAAGTCTTCTAACGGCTGAGTCTTTAATTTCATGCGTACTAACCATAGAAGGTCTCATATGCATATCTACCAATTTTTTAACATACTCCAACTTATCATCAAGAGGGAGTTTGAGTCGGCGGAATATTTTTTCAACCATCACTGCTCCAGTATGTTCATGTCCTGTAAATGACCAACCTTCAACAGGATCAAATCTTTTACAAGGCTCTTTTCCAATATCATGAAGAAGAGCAGCCCATCTTAGCCAAAGATTATCAGAACGTTTAGCTACATTTTCAAGAACGATCGTACTATGCCAATAATTATTCTTGTGATGTTCAATTCCTTCTCCGCCAGAATCATCTAAGATTGAAACTTCTGGTAATATTAGATCTAGGAGTCCTGTATCTTTCAATAAATCTATTCCTCGTTTAGGATCTGGAGATAGAAGAATTTTATTCATTTCTACGTGAATTCTCTCAGGACTAATGATCTTCAGCCTTTCCTTATTATCTTTGAGAGCTCGGAAAGTAACATCATCAATTCTGAAACCTAAGCGAACAGCAAATCTGATACATCTCAACATACGAAGAGGATCATCACTAAACGTAATTAATGGATCAGTTGGCGTTTTAATAGTTCCTTCCTTTAGGTCTTGTAAGCCATTAAACATATCAACTAATTCTCCATAATGTGCCCTATTCAAGCATATGGCCATTGCATTTATGGTGAAATCTCTTCTAGTCAAGTCATCTACCAAGGTTCCGTTCTCTACAATTGGTTTTCTACTTCCTCTTTCGTAAGATTCTTTCCTAGCCCCTACAAATTCAACTTCTAGACCACAATAATCTACTTTAGCTGTTCCAAAATTTTCAAAAATCTGTACAGAACCGCCTGTCTTCTTTGCAAAAGCTGTAGCCATTGTTGGACCAGAACCTACTACGACAATATCTATATCGTCATTCGGTATTCCCAAAAGAAGGTCTCTAACATAACCTCCTACTACATAACATTCATATCTTACAGAATCTGCTACATCTGATAAGACTTCAAATACCTTTTCTTTTAATTCTAATCTCATATCATTAGTAAGGGCTTAGTCTGATCATCAAATGAAGTTATCTTTCCTCGCCAAATATAGGGAGGACAAAGTTTTATATTAACTACTGCATATGACTTCCTATAATCATGCTCTTCAAGTGCAGGATCCATACGTAAGTACATGTCCATCATCTCTATCCACTGTTTTAAACCATTTTTAGAAATAAAGTTTATATGCTCCATCTCATTTTGAATTTTAGAACAACCTTGATATTCTTCTAAAAGCTCTTTCTTAATTCCAAACCAATAAGACGAACCATACTTTAATTTACTACTAAGTCGAAAACCATTAACTGGAAGTATCCCTTTCCATTTTCTAAAATTCCTATAATAGTTACACATAGCATTATACTTACCATTAACAATTAAAATCTCATTTTTAGGATACTCATGCAAAATGAACCAATTTTTTGCTCTTTTGTCAAGTTCAAATGCTTTTAAAAATGAAGAACGACTGTTAGCCATTATAGGAACACTTGGACCTGTCACTGATATATAAGGTGCAAATACTACGCTTCCTCCTCCACTAGCCATAATTCTCCATTACTTTTAATTCTCTTAACTTTCCAATATTCATCTAAGGGAGAATACTTACACTCATAAATAAACATTCCTTTAATATCAAGATTATATCGATATCCCCTCACTAAGTCATCATTCAATTCTTTTAGGCTTTGATAAATAGGAAATCCAGCTCTTTTGTCAGGTGTAACTTTAAATTCTGTATATCTGCTTATCCATTGAATAGAATATGCAATATATAACTTAGGATACTTAATTCTATCCTTTAGCCTTGTACTATCCATTAAAACTACTCCTGGCTTAATTGGGTCTAGGATCAATGCGCTAACTCTTTTATCATAAACTCTTTTAAGCTCATTCGTCTCACAATCAAATACAAAATAGAATTCTGTATAATCTTCCATAATTTAAAATGGTAAATCACAAGCATCGATGTCATCTTTAACTTTCTGAGCATCAACTTGTGTAAATATCCAACAATATCCATTTCCATTGAACTTTCCTTCTAGAATAATTGGATATTTCTTTCCTTCTCCCTTGACACGATCAACATCATTAGATGATTTTGTTATTGCTTCATCATAAGTTTCATACAATAGGTAACTATTAAACCATGACCTTTCAAAATTCTCTGGATTATAATAAGTCAGGTACAACTTTCTCTTAAGTTTCAGAGCCTTCTTTCTATTAGCCGGTCGAAACACTATTTCAAAATTTGAAATGGCAGGATTCTCTACTTGAAACTTGACCACATCTTCCCACCTAGAGTACATTCCAATGGGTTTATCGCCTACCATAATAACCCAAAATCTAACTTCGTAACTTGCCCAATAGTAATCTCCAATTTCAAAAGTTACAGAAATAGGTGAAAAATAGGAAGACAATCCTTGAGGTTTATTCATTGGCCGAACAGTTGCAATATTTCCAGCGAAAGAACTGACATAAGAAGCTATGGATACATTAAAATATTTATTAGCCAAGTTTGAACTTGTAGGACCTGGAATAATTTCTTCTGGCTTCTTTTTACCAGTTATTTTATTCCACCACTTCTTATACCAGGGCTCCTTTTCTACAGCTTTCTCCATAACAGATTTTGGAACTCCTGTAATATCACTAAATCGTTTCCAGCGCTCTTCTATATCTTTGCTAATCTGAGATATAGTAGAGTCTGGATCTTTATTTTTCGAATTATCAAATATTGTTTTATATTTCTTCATAACATTAATAAGGTGAATCCAGGAGACAAAAAGAAAAAGGGTTTATTTTCCCTTCTCCTTTTCTTTGTTGTACTCCCTAGCAATAAATTGTTCACAAGCATCAATAGCTTCAATCTGCTTTTTAGCTAGTACGTAATCTTTTCTAGAGAGTTTCTTGATCTCTTCACGGGCAAAATACTTGAATTCTCTAAGTATAAATCTCCCGTTTCCATCGTCTCTTTTTAGCACTGCAGCTCCTTTAGCTCGTATCTGATTTTGGATCAATTCAGCGGCCATATCAAACATACCTCCACTATGCTTATAATACAGTGCTTCGGTATTGTCTCTAAAACTACCTCTGATTAATTTGTACCCATTCTTAATAGCCAAACTACCTGCTGCCAATACTGCAATTCCTTCTATTATCATTGTTATTGTGTACGCCCTTTATAGCGCACGTTAGTGTCTGGATAAACGTCTATTTAAGAATCTTTAGTTCTAATCACCGTTTCGGCTTCTGAATATAATAAATATTCTTTAGCTTCTTCAGACTAAGATAATTCACTGTTGTAAACAATGTGAATATACTTAGCTACGTTATGCAATTAGAACCATACTAATATTACCTTTTAAGATATAAAATGTAGATTTATATTAGTATGACCTTCAAATATACGTTTTTGTTTTGTGTTAAAGGTTAGAGGGTTACTTTCTTTCACCCTCTTCCTCTTGTGAGTCCATCCAGTCTTCAGCTTTATCAATCATTCTATACTGAAATGCTTGAATCAGCTTAACAATCCCAACTACTGCTAAGACTGCGACTAAAAGTCCTCCGAAAATTTTCTTCGTTTTAGTTTTCATAAGTTTCCTAAAATTTATATTGTTATAGAATATTTTCATGTCTAGGCCGAGTTCTCCTATTTCCCGGCATTAAAAAGTTTGTTACGACGGCCCTTAAGGACCTTTCTAATTTCATCTTCATCCAAATGATCTACGAATAGCAATGCTGCCGCCACTCGATCTTTACAACCAATTCGTGTCATAGTCTTTATCCTCCTCTCTTACTTCTCTCCAATTGACCCAGTTATAAGCAGTTCGGTATGATCTCTTAATCAAAAACCAAGCCGCATAACACACTGTCCATATGGTGTTTGCAATTAAGACAATAATAAATACTATTCCTAAATATACATTCTTCATGTTTATTGCTGTTAAATTGTTTCACGAGGGCTTTTTGTGCTCTTGCCCTCTTAAAGGTTTTATACCATGCCTCAATATGGTCTTTACACCAATAGAAGCTCACATTTAATAAAATTAATGGAAATAGCACTACAATCAGTACCCATTCCAAAACAATAATCCACCATGATTCTTTCTTCATAGTTCTCCTATTTTAAGTTATTATAAATGTCGCGGGTGAGATTTCTATACCCACCCAAAGTTAGTAGTTGTTAGTACTACGCCGGCTGCTTAGCTGCTCGTTCTTCTTTACGATCTGCACGCTCCTCCTGTCGGATCTCTTTTCTCTCACGATAGCCCAGGTAGTTCTTTACCATATAGGCTGTTGCAATTGCCAATACATAGAAAAAGCCATCGCCTCTTCCTTTCAAAAACTCGTTCATAATTCTCCAGTTTTAAAATTAATATTCTTGTTAATTGTAATTCTCGTGTCACGAGCCCGACTATTTCTGTTCAGGCTCTAAGGTTTGCTCTTCCTCATCTTTCTCGTCTCTCCACATTACCCAGTGGAAAAGCTTACGAGGAAGAAGCATAAATGTCGCGGCAATGATCACCAGTAATGTACCGGTGTCATCTTTAAACTGACTGGCTCCCATAGATGCCAGCACAATGAGTACGATGATGCAAATAAACTTTACGATATTGCATGCCATTGTCACACTCTTTCTTCCTTTATACTCATACTTTGCCATAATTCTTTTACTTTAAATGTTAATATGTCAATTAAGTTAAAATGTATGCCTTCAACTTCTCTTTGAAGGTCTTTTGAATCTCCATTATATTTCACCGTGAACCTCAGAGTAATTTCTTTCAGTTCCGCCCTCTTCAGGCATTAGTTCCATATAATAACTGGGCTGTATACCTCAGTCCCGGATCATCCACTCTAGTACTAAGTGGTTTAGACTATACAGGTCTATACCTCTATTCCTAGTTCACCAGGGATCCCTGGTTACTGTGTTTTGATAAGGTCCTGTCATAAGTTTATCACCTACCGGCTTCTTATCGCTTCAGTACCTTTTTCAGGTCTGATTTTTCATTTTAATTCTTTAATTTTTAGTTATGTCCCTGCCCGTTTTATTTTAAATTTGATTTAGGCTGGGACGTTAATATGTCCTAACACTTTTTAACCTTTACGCTCAAGGCCTATTCACTATCATCAAGTATAACAACCCCTTGACTTTCCTCTTGTTCTAGAGTAAGATAGCTATTCCGGCTATTTTTACATCGCCCTGACGATGCTAAGCTCATCACACTTAGTTATCCTTATATGAGTCCCCCGGACCACCTTCAGTATCATATAATTTAGCAGTATTCGTTTCAACTGCATGAAAAATATTGGATATACCTAAATTCCATTAGATATATCCTTAAGGTAAAGCCTACGACTACAGGATTCGAACCTGTGATCTTCCGTTTTCACTCAGAATTGACGGATGTTCTAGCCGCTAAACTAAATCGTTTCTTTACATATATAAGGCTTTCATGGCTTTTGAGACGGTCGATTTCAGAGGGTAAAAAATACGGGTCTTCAAGGTCAAATTCGTTAAAATTCTTCCTCAAAGCCCGCACCAAACTAAACTTAAAACAAAAACTAAAACCATTTATGTTGTTGAACTAATTCTTTAAGCTCAATATTTAATTTACTGTGTTTCTTTACTTTCATATCATATTTAAGGGAAAGAGGGGATTTAAATTCTCCCCTCTATTATTAAACGTCTGAATACTTCTTCATTAGTCTGCATGCCGCAAGCCCCAGGGTGTCCACCTGCTCCATGTCCATAGGTCTCTTTTACATATTTTCCAAGATCAAAATCTATTCGACCAGGCTCTGCATAAAGTCCTATTGCAAAGTATGGATTTCCGTTTTCATCAGTCTTCCTATTTGCAGTTACATAAACATCATAATCATTTAAGACAGATGCAAATATTCGTGATCCAAAATTCTGGGTCAACATTGCAATGCCTTTAAATTTTCCTGCTACAGTAACTGGAAAAGCGTAAGACTTAACTGCATATCTAAATTGGGATTCTTCATAATCTTTTAGAAGCTTTCCTTCAGATATAATACTCTGCAAGCATTCTTCGCTAAGAACATAATCAAAATTCTGATAAATTTCCTGAAAATTAAGACCCCACTTTGCCTTAACACCAATTTGAATAGGAACAACCAGACCTTCCCAATCAAAGCGTCTTTTATCCCAGACATCATATGCTCCAAGATATTGAATTAATTCTGGGCATTCTTGTTTACCAAAGAAATATTCCCAAGTTAATTCCACAGCAGCAGTACCATTTCTTCTAAGACCCTCCATTTGACTATAACCAAATTTTTCGGAATCTGAGATAGCTGTTCCATGATGATCTATCCAAACAACATCTTGTGTAGAATATAATTTCTTCATAAATTCTCCAGGGAAACTAATATCTACCATATAGAGCTCATCATAGTCAATTGTGTCTAGTTCAGGCATAGGATCACCGTATGTCCAGCCGCATGGTATAATTTCTTCCACATCATTTCTTTGCTCTAGCCATTTTCTAAGAATACAGTATGAAAAAACGCCATCTGCATCAACTCTGTGAAAGAATGTTAAAATTTTCTTCTTATTCATAAACTAACTTTCTATACATTTCATTAAATAATCTTCTTGCTACGCGATCGACTGTCTTAACTGCTATGTCATAGTCAATTCCACAAAGCCAAGTAACAGGCTTTCCTTTATTTTCCTCATACCAAGTACCAATCTTATAACGCAACAATTCATATTCTATGTGATCCCTCCAAGCAAATCTTTTATTCAGCAAGGAAGGCTTCATTTTGATTACCTCTTCTCTAGGAATTCCATAATCATATAAGAACATTCTAACTGTCTTATGTTGATATCCATTTCTTTCTACAAAAGCTTTAATATCTTCACCAGTCAGCCAGAAAGTACAAGTTACTCCATTCATAATTTCTCATAGGATGGAAAACTATAAACTTCATTTTTCTGAATAGCTCCTGAATCAAGCATAACTCTAACTGCCGAATATCTTTCATTGGCAATCTTTAAAGCAGCATCTTTATTTGAAGCTATTACCCAGAACGTGAAATTTATATCGCCAGTTTTATCATTCTTATTTATCCAGATTGCATTTCTTTTGCAATCCTTATACTCAAAGTCGTATTCATTGATACCATCACCCACATATTCTGTCCACCAAAATACCTGGCCTTTTGGAATATCTTTGAAACGACTAAGATTCATAAAGCCGTCACTAACCTCTCTAGTGACCTTCCAGCCTAAGTTATCAAGGTTAGTAGTTTCATCATCAGTGTCCCATTCACTTACCGTCATATCTCCTTCCCAACCATCATCCTTAGCCGCTTCTATAAATTTCTCAGCTAAGTCTTTTGAAAGGAATTGTTTAACTATATGCCAATCAGAATAAGATCCTTTTGATACCATGTAAATTTTCATACTAATCTTCTTTTTAATTTATTAATTAAAATGGAGCCAGCTACTTATCACAAGCAACTAACTCCCTCTTCAATGACATGAAAATTTGGTTTATCAATAGTCAAGTTCGCCACGGTACATAGTAACCCTTTGTCTAGGCTGCTGTACCAAGAAACGATACTCACGATTTCCACGATGACTGTAGAACCAACCATCCTTTTCTTTATAGATTTCTCCATAATTTTCAGTAACCATACCTACATGAAGCTTGGTTCCTTTAACTCGGATGGTATCATTATAGACATGGAACTTCTGTCTAAGATAGTCTTCCATATAATGTACCTCTTCGGCTTTTGGCTGTTCTACTGGCATTCCTTCTATTGCTTTATTGCTGCTACTACCCTTAACGGCTGCTGCAACTGCTTTCTCAAGGTCTTTAACAACCTGCTTCTTTTCAGGTGATTCAGTTCCCTCTTCATCGCGATACATAGAAGTATCCTCCCATTCATCAACAGGATCATCCCAGTTCCAACTACGATCATGCTTCTCAGGAATAAACTTCGTGAGATATGACCATGTGACTGGCTTATCCTTTCGACCAAATTTCTTGATGAACTCAACAGCGGCTTCGAATCTGCTCTCTGCCAACTCAACATTCTCACCATCATTAATCTGATAATACAACATATCCATATAGGTAGTTGCAATAGAGAGGTTGAGGTTGTTGCTATCATCAATACGTCCGTGTATATTGGCCTCATCTACAATAGCCTTCAATGTATCAATTGTACTGATTTCCAATGACTCCACAAGACTAAGAACACTTTCCTTTGCCTCAGGATGTTCAAGATTATCAGCAATATACTCATTAATGGCTTTTGCACTAATATTACCAAATGATTGAATATAACGAATACGACCAGGACGACCTATAAGATTTTCATTAATATTGAGGGTGTTCGTAGTCAGGATATACAATTTTCTGCTCTTATTAGTAACACCATCAATCATCTTGAGAAGGATTTGTGAAGCATCAGGATCATCATTTCGATAAGTCTTCTCTGCTTCATCGATCAGAACGACACACTCAAACTCCAATGAACTAATAAACTCTAACATACCAGGAATGTAATATGAAACTACAATAACTGGAATCTCAAGCATGTTACATAGAAGTTTGGCACTGATTGTTTTTCCAGTGCCTTTAAGCCCATTAAGGATTATGCCTAAATTCTGATCTTTCTTCTCAAAGTAAGGATTATTCCAAGTATCCTTAACCTTCTTCATAAACTTATCAACTCCCAAATCATAAATTTTGAAAGGGAATTCAAACTTATCACCAACCTTTTGGAGACCTAAACGACCATCCATTGGATTAGGATTCTTGACCAAGTTAAAGATACCTGGTCCTGGTGAGGGATAAAGTTTAAACGATCCATTTATAGGATAGAATATTCCTCCCTCAATAAGCCATTTCATACTACTCATATTCGTATTTTCCGTCTAATAAGTTATACATATCTATATAATCGACGCCACAAGTATGAGCAGCGTCTAAATCTCTACTACTAAGGCCCCATCTTCCTGAATGAGTCCCTATATACACAATCTCATCTTTGTTATTTTTCCAGTCCTTAATCGCTCCAGCCAAGGATTTTTCTTTTGCTGTCCACTTCTGCATTTGATGGAGAAAACATACACCTCTTCTCCAATCCAATCTAAAGTAAGTACTAAGACATCTGGTAATATAATCTACGGTAGCTTGTCTGCATGAAGGATCGCCCAATGAAGGCAATAATTCTGCAGCTGGGAAAATCACATATACACGTTCAGGAGCAAATGATGCAATCTTATCCCAAACATCAAATTTAGGTTTCAAATCGAACATTGCTCTCGGCATTATATTTGGTCTTCCTCCACTATCCCAAGATTCATATAAACAATCTAAGAGATCACAAATAACTGCCCGCTTTCTTGTATTGCGTGGTATTACAGTTTGATTAGGTTTCTCTTCTACTGCGGGCTTAGCTCCCCAACCTGAACCTCCAGACCAGAAAGATCCACCACTACCTCCAGGGGACCATGTCTTTTGAGGTTCTTCCTTTTCCCATGGTGCTTTCGCTTTTGTACCACTGTTCCAAGGACTACTACCACTGCTGAAAGGATTTGCATTGCTCATTCTTTCCTGCTGCCTCCTTTCTTCATATTCTTCTCGTTCATTGTCGAGTTTTTCATTAAGTTGTTCTTGTTCTTCCAAGAGTTTTTCGATTCTGAGTTCATCTTCATCTATTTCTTCAACAAAAACATCATCATCGTCCTCTTCTCTTGGATAACCTGTATAATCCGGTGCTAAATATTCTTTATTCTGGTCTTCAGATCCCATATCAAGGATTACCTACTGAAAAACTACTTAAAATATTTCCCCAAGCACTACTATTTGCTGATGCTTGTGCTTTTTGATCTTCACTATCAGCCTTTTCTTTAGCCTCCAACTCTGCCTTAATTTCATCTTCAGCATTAGGATTGTAATTGGCATTTGCTAGAAGATCCTGCAGCAAACAAGTATTATTCTTAGGACTACATTTACTATGCTCCTTATTGTACAACGGACAGGTATCACTACAAACGCTATCAATAACATCTGTAACTCTGACATATCCATTATTCTTAATCAGAACTTCATAGACATTTTGGAAATCATATAAATTTTCCTCTATAGTCCCAGCTTCTGGAATATAAGTCTGAAGATCCTTGTTCTTAGCATCATCGTCATCACCTAGGTTTGCACAGAAATCCATGAAGCTTGATTCTTCATCATCAGGACAACTTGGATCTCTTAGTTTCGAACAGAGTTTTCCACCATAAGGGCAGACTGTATCACAAGCCATTTTTCTTCCTTCTGGCATCTTAACTACTGGACGAAATTGCAAATACCTAGTACCATTTTCAGTTTCAACTTTAACTCGTCTCAATTTTTCTATCATAATTCTTTACGAATTTTATTTGTTATATTTAAGGTGTTTGCCCCAAGAGTGTTTCACAACAGTCAGTGGGGTTTGCGATTTTACATTTAACGCAATTCTGGTTTTAGTGTTCGTTCCCTTCAGCAAGCCATCTTTTTAGCTTTTTTCTATCTGCTGGAATAACTTGCTGGGAAATTGTCTTTATCTGATTTTCAAACATGATCCTAACTTGTTCCTTGGTATAGGAAATTCCATTCTCAAGTGTTATCACATCCTGTATCATTTTCTTCCTTGTATTTTTGGTTAAACTTCTCTTCTGTTAAAGCACTAAACTCTAAATTAGTTTCATTCATCACAACCATCATTCCTTCCACTATCCGAATATTTCCCGGTAGGGTAGCATGGAACTTGTGATATGGCTTAAATGAACTACACTTTATATTAGTAAGTTGACTGTCTGTAAATAAGATCAAATCAGCAAGAGTAGGTCGCTCAAACTTCATTGCCTGAACGACTTCTCCTGTCTCAATGTTAACGTACCTTTTAGACATTTACATTTGTATCTTTGAATCTCCACTTAACATCAACAGACCTATTCGGATCTTCAAACAACTGAACCCTAGCCTTCTTCTTTCCAACATAAGGTTTCTTAGATTCATAGAAGTTAGCCACTTTTGACATGATAATTTGGAACTTCATATCACGCAGCTTATTATTAGCCGACTTATTGAATGCTTTCCACTTATCAAGATCCCAAGCCAATTTATCGATGTTGGCGAGAATCCACTCAAGGTTTGTTCTATTGACAGCATTTTTAACACAATTCTTATCAATGGCGCCATCCTTTACATAGCTGCGGATTGCGGAGAAGACTTGGCCAGAATCTGACGGAACTCTCTCAATACTAGTAAGAAGTTCTGTAGTCTGATAATTTCGACCTTCTCTCACACCAATCTCGTTCTGTGGATAATACTTGTCGTCAAAAATTCCGAGTTTCCTGAGGAATAACTCCTGAGGGCTAATATTCTTTTTGCTCTTAGTCTTTCGAACATAAGACTGATTCTTCTTCAGATTGAAATAATCAATCGCCATATTAGACACGAATAGATCCATCTCAGCACTACCTAAGTCATCAGAATCAAACTTCTTCATATCCCCTTTGCTAATAACGGGAATCGAACTAAGATCTAAGAGAAGACTATTCTTGTAAATTAGCTTCATTTTAATACATCCGACAGCACGAAGTTTATGTGCCAATTTGTCAGATACTTTGGCAGCTATAAGAGGCATGTTCAAGACACCATCCTTAACCAGAGAGAATGTCTTAATACACTCAAGATTACGATGTGGACCTGGCTTGACTCCGAGATCATTCTCAGGAACCGTTACATCAACATAAGACGTAAACTGAAGGGACAGGTTTGCACGAGTCTTATTTCCTACTAGGCTATGAATCTCTTGCCACTGATCCTCTACAACCTTAACTTCCTCTGGCCTCTGTTTCTTGCTGGCCGTAATTCTCTCGTATGCACCAATCAGGTCTGGATCTGTCAAAATCTTTGCATGATCTTCCACCAAATCCTGAACAAGGCGATAGATACTATATCTCCTACCCTTCTTATAAGCACAAGGATAATGAGCTGCAATATCAACCTCAGGCTGCCACATATTATTTGCTACAATCTGGACACACTCTTTCTTGAAATTAATAATATTCTCACTTCCATATGTCTTATAGAACATCTTAATAAGTGGCTGATCCTTTGTAGCCAATACCAATGCCTCTACAAGCTCTAAGAAATACATAGGAGCACCTGATAAACACATAAGAATCAGGTTAAGATCCTCTCTTTCGTACTGCTGAGGTTGATTTCTAACTTTTGTTTTCTCAACAGCCAAGAGATGTGCCGATTGATTTACTATACTGCTTTTTCCAGAAGTATCATATCTACGGACACTCTGATAATCTGCTCTATCATATCCTACTAAGAATTGATAGGCCATTCCCTTTTTATTAGGGAGATTAAAATTCTCTCGTCCTGGAATAACATCATAGGACACTACTTTAAATCTCGATCCGCTAATTAAAACTTCTTTCATATTGTTTTAAGTTTATTTTAACACATATATAAGAAAATGAAAGGTAAAATCCTTATAGGTGAAGATATAATAACATTTATATGGGAAAATATTATAAGTGGAATGAAATTACGTACGAGATGATGAAAGACATCTTTACTAGTTTCGTGAAGAGAGAGGATTGGACTAAAGGGAAAATCCTAGAGGTTCAAGATCCTGTGGCCTTAAAAGAAGGTACGCATGAAAGAAGAATGTATATTGGGTCTTGTATAAACCTCAGAGATTTTATGGCTTATGATGAGCCATTTATAACAGTCCTAGAAAGACTTTCCGAAAAGAATAAAGTCAAAATGGAAGACTTTTTCGAGAATGGAAATGGAATTAGTATATGTATTCTGGAAGATAAAAATCCTACTATAATTCCACTATTTGCCGAGGATGCACAATGTCAAATCATTATGGCGACTTGTTTTGGAGATCCCTTTGCCGAAATTGACAAAGATATAAAACTTGATACTAGCCAGGCAAAGTGGTATGTTAAAGATGAGAAAGGAAAAAGAATAATTGATCAGAGGCCTTGTAGTTTCAGAAATTATACAAACAAAGAAAGATTTATTAGAACTAGGACTGTGGACTATGATACTTGGTTCCAGAATATAATGAATTACCTAGAAAAAGGAAAACAACTCGAAGCTTGCGAAGAAGATTTTAAAGCGGATGAGTTTGAAATAAAAAAAGAAGGAGAGGCATAATAACCTCTTCTCTTTTTATTTTTTTTAATCATCAAGAATTATGTATTTATGGACTACGTTCTTGTTGATGTAAATATACAACTTATCCTCGTTGGAATGATTATATGTACTACTTACTGTAACATATTTTCTCATCCAAATAGTTAAGTCATTATATGGTTCTTCCTTTTCCCAAACTCTCCTTGCATAGTCCATACTTATTAATTTGACTTCTGGTCTCTCAATGAGAGTATCAACGAGAAATACATGATCTCTAAGAATATCTTTCGTCTTGAATACACCACCGTCTTTCTTCATCTGAATTATCATGACCAATTTATCACTTTGTCCAGATGAATTTAAGATCTTATAAAAATCTGTTCCTTTCTCATTGCTGGCTAAAGGAAGAAGCCAACCAATTTCATAAGTTTTATGTTGACTAGCCCATAAATCTCTTGCCGCTTCTTCAGCCTGACATGATTTTATTGAACCAACTATCCATGCTCCGGCAAACCATAGTCCTGCACCGGCACCTCCTAAAGATACTATCCAAATCAAGAACCTATTAAGCTTTTTTATAAACTTGCCTAATTGATCCCATAACCACTGATACCAGCGAACATTATTAACTTTAGATTCTCCTTCAGTCATTTTACTATAAAGATTGTTCCGTGAATATAATTTGGAATACTATCTTTTGGAATATAAATATATAGTTTTCCAAAACCATCTGGATGATTATTGATAAATCGAATTGGATCATTTTGAGTTCTGCCATCATAGACATAAGTTGCAAAATCCCAAGAATCCAGGATTAACTTATTCTGATCTGGCTTATCCACAAAAATTATACAATCCTTATGAACATTATTAAGCATGTACATACCTTCATCCTTCTTTGATCTTACCATCATAGTCAAAGCGCAATATGAAGTATCTGTTGTTTTTGCTTTAATAATTTCTTCAAAAGTAGCTCCAGAAATTGTATCAGGGTATTCTAATAAGGAGCCAACTTCAATCTTATAGTTGCTTTTGACCCAAGCTTCTCTTTTAGCATCTTCCTCATTATCTTCTCTGATGCAAGATCTGACACAACCACCTAAACAGCCTAGGATTATTATGACTACAACAATCCAGAAACATCCCCATCGATGTTCATCTGCCTCATAATCATCTATAAAGTAATCGTATAAACTTTCGCCCATGGCTTTGAGTCTATCCCAAAACCACCGACAAATCTTTTCCCAGATATTATAACTCTTTGTTCCGCCTTCGTTCATGACATTCTAACTATTATTGTTTCTACGTCTATATCACAATCAGGACAATGTGTAGTATATCCTTCTCTTCCAGCTAATACCATCCAAGATTCAGGATTAGAACAGAAATGATTCCATATTAAATGTTCAGATTTCTTTCCACACTTTGGACATGATTTGTGACCGGGTTTCCGCATCGAAATGTCTACTCCTTCAAACATATTAACGTTTATTATTTTTCATTATTATGTACTTTCCAATACTATCTTTGGGCAAACATAGAAGAACTTTGTTATTTTCATCTTCATCACAGTCATACCCCTTTAACTCTTCTTCTATAAACTTGAAGATATCTCCTTTAGGATTATAAGTCTTGGAAACTAAACGAACTTGGAATTGATCAATATCTGATAACTCCACATTTCTAATACCAACTCTTACGTATTTCAGAGTGCCTAAACTATCATCTTTTAACGTAAACTGAACTTCCCAACCCTGAGAATAGCCATCCAAATGATCTGCCTCAGCCTTAGCATTCATAAAGTCGTTATAAGTCCAGTTCCTAGATCCAGAAAGTTCCTTTGGTATTAAGTGACCCGGAAGAGTATGAATCTTAGGTTGTTCTAGTTGAAGATCCTTGGCCTTTACAATCTCTTTGGCAAAGCGTTCAGGACATTCCCATCTGCATAGAACAAAATGATGAAGTCCTATACCTAAAGCAAATCCGATCAAAATACCAAGCCAAGTACAAAAAGTCTTTAAAGGATTTCCACTACAAGAGCATAAATTTATCTTTATAAGTGCCCGTCTCTCTTTCTTACTCGAACTATTCTCCATATCCGTAAAGTTTGAAATCTTTTACTCTTTGCCAAACAGAATCCGGCAAAAATGTAGTTACTTCTGTTCCCTGTTTAATAATACTTCTGACATTACTACTAGACATTTCTGGTAGGTCAGACTCTTCATAGCCTGATCGAGCAACATGAAGGAGCTTGAAATTATCTAATATCCACTCTCCATTTTTCCACTCTTTGACCTTATCGACTACATCAGTTCCACAAATCAAATACTTTTCAAACTCTATTTTCTTTGGGAATTGGTTGAGAATAGCTTGTAGTTGACGATATGAATAAGAAACCATGACACCTCCTTGACTACGTTCCATTAATGGAGTTTCATCCCAAAGAGCGTTAGTTCCTGTTCTTACAGAAACATGATCCGATAAACCTAATTCTTTAAGCCCATCAACACACATCCAATAACGAATGCCTAGGGAAGCAGGTTTCTCTTTCTTCCATGGATTTTGAGGCGCAGGAACCATAATTACATGATCTACTAATCCCTCTTTTAAAACCTTCTCAACTACTGCAAAATGCCCTAGATGAGGAGGATCAAAACTACCTAAGAAAAATCCGTACTTCATACTACCCCTTCATTCATTTCGTTTTCATCATACATCTCCAAGAGCTTCTCATAAGTAATAGTTCCCTCCTTTGAAACTATTTCCTCTAAGACTTCTTTGGGATCTGCATATATAACATGTTCACCATCGATAGTGATAGGAATTGTTATAGCATCTTCATAAGACCAATCATCGTCCTCATCTGCAAATGCTAAACTATCTTCCCATGATGGATATTCATTCACGTCATCTGCTACTCTAAGAGATTTTGAAAGACGCTGTTTAAAGAACTCAATAAAACTGAGCTTCTCCTTTCTAACTTTTTCCTCTAACTCTCTAATTAAAGCTAATTGAGGAATTCTTACATCTCTAACCTCTCTTTTGATAGCATCTAACTCGTAATCTGAGAATATAATAGGCTGATCTATTGGCTCGGGTTTTAATTCTTTCCAAACAGACTGAATTAATTGCCCTTCAACAGAATTTTTGGAAATTTCTCTGATACAATTATTCTGGCCCTTGTCGGAACCTATGTAATAAAGGAAAGATGATCCCTTATCAGCACATAATTTGTTCAGATTTTCTCCACCAAGTTTTTCTAGGACTTTAATAATACTATATCCTACTTTTTCATTATTACTACCTAATAGATATACATTTCTATTAATTTCTTCCATTTTATTTTAAGTTTAATTTCATGTATAAGGAAAACAAAACCCGTACGACTCTCACGAGCAGCCACGGGAAAATACCAATAACCGTTTTATTATGTACAAAAACTTTCAAATATAAGAAATAAGAGCCTTCAACGCCGCATTTTTAATAAAATTTCGAGGACTCTGGAGTTTCCACATCTAAATTGGACTCTGTATTAAAAGAAGACAATAAAGATAAATAACTCCCCGCCTTCCCAGAGCCACAGAACCTTCTCCACTTCGTTTCGAAGAACCTGAACCCGGGGAATATATGACTTGCTCTCCTTATCCTACTCGGTACATAGGCCCTCGTAACGGATAAGGCCGCTTCGCGGACGAGACTACGTCTTTTTGAATAAACCAGAGATTATATAGGAAAGTTAATATTTTTATGAAAGTTTTTGCCAATTTACTAATATAGAGTATTTCTGAGAAAAAATATTAACCTTGTGGACCGCTCCAGGGTCCACAATATATTATTTACCTTTATCTCCTTATTTATGCAATATGGAAAATATAAAAGTAGTTATTAGAAAGTATTTACCAGAAACAAATAGTAGTTCGTCTCATTCTGTGGTTATTGCGACTGGAAGTGTTGGCCAGGTTGATAAGTATGTTACCCCTGGTTCACCTTATTGGGATTTACCAATGGATAAAGAAGGTTATATTCATATTCCCAGTCGTTCTTTCGGTCGTGAATGGGACAAGTTTAATACAGTTCTAAGTAAGGTACAGTATGTATGTGGTCTTATTATTGGAACTTCTATGACGGAGGCAGATTCACATCCTCGACTTAAGGAACTTGCTGATATTTTAGTTTCATTTTCAGGTGCCAAAGGTGTAATATTTGATTGGTTACCTGCCTATTATAATCATATTCAAGAAATTGGAGATGATATTGAAGAATTAAAATATTGGGAATCTCCAGATGGTTGTGAGATCGATCATCAGAGCATGGATTTGGCGGATGATATTCTAGAATCTACCCAGACAATAAAAGATTTCATATTCGACCCAAAATCACTGCTATTTCTTGGTTCAGATGAGAGTGATCCAACCGATGATTTCTATTCGGATGAAGAACCAGAAGCCATTCTTAGTGTTGACTTGGGAGGATCTATTGGAAGAGTTGATTATCCACTAGAGACATATCCTTGTAATATTGAGACGGCTTTATCAAGTAGTGATGGTTGGGGTAGACCAGGAATTTTTGATTCTCTTGTTTATTCAGATGGTTCATTTAGGCCTAAGACTGCAGCTGACGATGATGAGAAGCCAGAAGATGATAGTTCTATTATTATGTATTATCAAGGTGTAGCCAGAGAATTTTATGGTATACGACCCTTCTCAGCTAATCCTCATATTCAGTCATTATATTGGTCTGCAGAGGAATTGAATGACGCAGTAATGAAAGAACTGACAGCAAAGATAGAGGCAGGCGATCAACACCCTAATGAAGAGGAGATTACAAGGTCTATTATGCAAAAACATCCTGAGTGGTATATTGAGGTTCCTTATACAATAGTAACTAAAGAATTCGGAAAAGTATGAAGAACAGAAGAAGAGGGTTTTTCGGACATCATGATTTTAGGATAGGTACTTACATTAATGGAAATTATTTTGTCCAATCAGATTGGACAGGAACAAAGGTTAAAAGAACTCTACGTATTGGAGAAGATTTTAATCCAGATTTTCCAGACTCTATTGATCTGAAAATTACTAATTCTTGTAGTCATGCTTGTCCGTTCTGTCATGAAGATAGTAAACCGGGAGGTAAGTCGTTTAACCTAGAGAATACTAAGAAGGTATTATCAGAACTGCCCAGAGTTGGAATTGAATTAGCCGTAGGTGGAGGTAACGTTTTTGATATTCCAGATCAAACAGTTCACTTATTAAAATGGGCAACTGAACAGGGATTTCAGCCGAGAATTACTGTGAATTGGAAAGATTTTGAAGAACAAAAAGTTAAGGATACAATTGCTTCTATAGAAAAATATGAGGCATCTGCTTATCCTGACCTGGAAGAACTTCTTAAGATTTCTGATATAATGGGAGTTAGTACTAATCATTACATAGAGGATCCTTATATCGAAAAGGAGAAACAATTGTGGAGATTAAGAACGACTACCTATGTTTGGCATGTAATAGTTGGTATTTTACCAGTTGAAGACTTGGTTTCTATGTTTAATGATTCTAAAGCTTATCAGAGAATTCTCATCCTAGGCTTTAAACAATTTGGTCGTGCTAAGAATCAAGAGATTAAGCACTTAGATGAATGGAAGGAAACTATTCGTCGATTGCTTTGGGAATCCAGACATGTTTTGGGTGAGAAGAAGCCAATTATTGGATTTGATAACTTGGCAATTGAACAGCTCGAACTTCAGGATTGTATGTTGAAGAAAGAGTGGGATACCATGTATTTTGGAGATGAGTTTAGTTCTTCTATGTATGTTGATGCAGTTGAAGAAACTTTTGCTCCAACGTCAAGAAGTGCAGAGAGAACACCTTGGTCAGAGACAGGAATAGTAGATTATTTTAAAACGAGAAAACATGAATTCATACATAGTAAGTAAGGAAACTTTTTACAAGCTTGTTGGGGAGAATGCTAAGTATGTTTCTGTACACTTAGGTAAAGAACTATGGGAAAATGAACCAAGTTCTTTGGAGTATCATATGTATTTTGCTCTAGAGAATAAGGTACCATTTGCTTATAATAGTATTGATAATATTCTCTTTATTCCAATTTCTCATATAGATTCTGAAGAAATTATTAAGACATCTGTGTTGAGTTTTGAAAATTGGAAAATCACGTTTCTGGACGACACGATGCCTTATATAAAGAATGAATATAAGAGAAGTACGTGGCTTGGTTATAGTAGCAAAGAGTATTATCCAACAGGCCGATATGAGGTTAAGGATGTTAAATTTGGATGGAAAGAAGATGTTGCGATTTGGTATGATTCAGAAGAGTGGAACCAAGAGTGTTATATCTGTTATCCAGGAAAATCATCTTTGCCATTACGGTCTGGAAAAATGAAGAAAAAAGATGAAATGTACAAAATCATATTCAAAGAAAATGGACGAGATTATTGCAAAACTAATATCAGAGGTTAATAAGTCTCTCATCCACTATAAAAAGGGTGGCTGGATTGATGCCAGAAGAACACCTAATACAGGAGTTAATATGGTTGATAGTATTGAAGAATTTGTTGATGCTCGATTTAATAATGAAGCGTGGGCAATTCCTGAGATGCATGAGGCTAGTGAACTTCTTGAAGGGAGACTGTTTTCGTGTACTCTTGAGGGCGTAGATGAAGAAAGAAAACGTTATAAAAGCGCAGTTATATCTTTGATTACTGAAGATGATATAGAAAATCCTTCAGAACAGCTTAAGGACGAATTAAAAAAGGTTCGTGATTTTTTAGGTGGAACAAAGATTAAATTTAATGGAGTAAAAAAGAAGATAAAATACGAGATATATGATGTATAATGATTGGAGGCTGATAGATGATATTGATGCCTATGTTAATAGAGAGTCAGGGGTCATTAGGTTTGTACCAATAGGAAAGAAAACTCTTAGAGCAGCGTATCTTAAAGGTCTTGATGATCCTAGTATTCAACCGATTAGTCTTGATTCACCGACTTTTAAGTTGAGAATTTCAGAAGACATGGAATTATTCTGTCAGGAAGAGAGTCTTGGTGAGCTTAAGGTTGATAATTTTGATAAGTCTTTCTTGGGTCTAATACTTACACAGGTTCATAGTGATAAAGGTGTAATGGATGGAGAGTTTGAAGTAGCTGTTTCAGATAAATTAGGCCTTGTAGGATTTGTAAGTCAGGAGATGAAGGAATATGATGGATTTTTCGATGAGATGGTTCGTCGTATGAATTGTCAACTTAAGAAAAAGACCACTAAGTGGATTCCGGGACATAGATATGATTCAGACAATGAAACATACTATTACCTAGGAGCATTTAAGTCAAGAAAGTCTGATCCAAATGGAAGTGAATTCTTAAAACTTAATCCAGTAGAGCTGCACTTAGTTGTAGGTCATGCTCGTCATTTTAAGAAAATTTCAGAAGTGTTTCAGGAAAGGGTTTTTGGTAGTGAACTAGGAGATATAAAGGTTCTCACGAAATTACCTAGTATGGTTGATTCCGGAGAAATTATGGAAGATGATATCAAGGAAGGTAGTCTTCAGGAATATTATCCAGTTCTCATAAAGAATTCTCTGGGGCGTTATGTAAAGTATAATGGAAACTTGCTGGATTATGAAAGTTTATATCACCTATTTGATCCTTTTGCTTATGGATTTGGTGATACTTATCCAGAGAAAGATACCATTGAGAGTATTATTTACGGCGTAATGTTTAGATCTTGGATGACTTTGTGGGATGTTACAGCAGGTTATGCAGGAGGTAAAGAGTTTGAGATATGTTCTGGACAAAGTGAAGATTTAAATGTAAAAAATCTCATAAATAACTTTGTCAGAGAGCTTAAAGATCCAAATGCATTGAGCTTAATGTATTATCCTGAATTGCTTGAAGAGATAGGGATTGACCTAGAAAAGATTGCATTGTCCGTTTTAAAACAAGGAAATCCATTATACATGGTTACTAAGGACTTTGAATCTTTCCTAAAATATGGAGACGTGTACTTTACATACCATGATGGAACACTGGCAAGAAGAAATTGCAACCTTCGCGATAAGTCTTATGTTTCTACGGGCTATGGTTATTCAAAACCGAAATCAGTTTCAATTAAGTCTGTCTATGGTGATGGTCCATTAGGGAAAGAGCTTATTAAGATCGTAGAAGAGGAAATTGAATCTTCCGGTCTTGGTGTAAAATCTTTCTCTGTAGTAAATATGGGAACAAAGAGAGATCCGAATGAATATGTAAAAATGAAGATCACTTTAGAAGATATTGTGAAAATGCACCCAGAGATGCCTGAAGATCTTAAGAATGATATAATTGATAATAGATTTCAGTGGATGACCATTGAGTTTGATAAGAATTGTAGTATAAAATGAAGCAAGAAAGTCTTAGTTCTGAAGGGACGGTATTGCAAGAGTTAGGTAACAGTATGTTCAGTGTTAGATTAGACATTGAAGGAGAGCCTGAAATCTTGTGTACTATTTCCGGAAAGATAAGAAAAAATTATATTAGGATCTTAGCTGGGGATAGAGTTAGGGTAGAGATGAGTCCTTATGATTTATCAAGAGGCCGAATTTGTACTAGACTTGGAACTCCGGCAAAAGATAGTAGTGTTAATCAACAGAGTAATAACAACAAAAAGAAAAAGAAGAAATGAGAAGACCTAAAATGTATGGTACACTTATTGGTAATGTGTATCCATTCTTCCTAGACAACACGAGTATGAAGTCATATTACCTTTATCAGGTTGTGACTCCAGAAATGCTTAGTGATTATACTCCTCTTTTAACTTTCAGAAAGATTAGTGAAAGAACGAAGCCTACAGAGTTTAGTGCTAATGAGAAGAGTATGAATCACTGTGACATTATCGCTACTCTTATGCATAGTAGGAAGGGTATAAATAAAAAGGCCATTGAGTTTCTGGACAAGGAAATTTTGACTCGTCCAGATGACAAGAAGAAGTCAAATGCCACCTTCTATGAGAATGGTTATGATTTCCCATTGTTTGAGATGGATAATTTTAGCAATACCACAAAGGCCCTTATTATAGGTCTGCGTGATAGTTTAAGATGGAATCAATATCGTTTCCAGCCAGGTTCTTATATGGACATTATGTTGACTGGTACAAAGTTTGGCTTATTTGAAATTAAGGGAGATAAGGATAGTATCTGGCTCGAACCGAAGGGTATTTATGAGTATTCAGATGTTGAACTCCAGAATCCTCTTAAGATAGATCTAAGCGCATTGGCTGGCTATTATCCTTCTGGAAAATTTTCAGGGGAGAAGAGAGCAAGTGAGATGAATCGAGCTCTTAGACAGACAGAGTGGAGATCATTTGATAATGCTGAAATTAAGTAATATTCTGTCATTTAAATAAATTTTACTGTGAAAGGTATAGGTTGTTCAGTATAAATGGCTTCCTATACCATTTTTTAATATCATGGCAACAAGTATTAAAGCAATAAGTAAAGCTGGAGCGATTAATGCCAAGAGAATTAAAGGCGCAGCTAACCTTTGGAAATTCTTATTAGGGCTTCTTTGGGTAGGTGGTTTAGGAATAGGTATTTTTTCTGGATATGCTTGGTATTTTATAGCAGGAGGATTTCTAATTTGGTCAGCAATATTGGTTTTGATTTACCTAGAAACTGAACTACAGCATACTAAGTGTGGAATTTTGTTTGATATTCTTAGTTCTCAAGAATCAATAAGAGTCTACCTAAAAGATCTGATCCTAATGCAGTCTTTAGAAAATGATGATCTTAGTGATAGAAAAGAGAAGAATCATAGAGACGTAGTTGATGAACTTATAACACAATTTGATACAGCGGAGGGATTAGCTGCTCTTAGTTTAATGTTAAAACGTAAAAACTATACAAATTATAACCCAGATGGAGAACGACGAGTTATTGATTAAAATAAAAGAGCAAATTAAAAAGGAGAAAGGTATTAATTCTATATTCACGGAAGGAGATGGAACTGAATATGGAGTTCCTGATCGCTTAGAGTTTTCAGATTCTAGGTATGGAAAATACTTTACCTTAGATGCTAAGATTGGCTCTTCATGGTATATGTCAGGATGTCAAGGAGTTAGATTGTTGGGATTATCTTTTAGGTCTCATCCTAGAGTTCAATGGGCTGATTTTCAATATAAACTAGTTGATGTAACTGGTGATTATAATACGACAATTTGGCCCTGGTTTAAATATCACTTTAATG
>OCTW011600123.1_pt1 | contig 42007 bp, 31 predicted proteins | sample 1539671 | NCBI WGS metagenome assembly OCTW01 (sample SAMN02144230, study PRJEB22623) | gut metagenome | biome: sheep rumen | host: Ovis aries | place: New Zealand
AATGGACCAGCGTTGATTGACAATGGGTTATGTGACAGCAGCATGTAGAAAAAGATGAAAAACTCTTTTTTACGTCAAAGTTGGGTTAAGCCTATCAGATGGTCGCTCTGCGAGGACACAGTGGTCATCAATGGCTACCTGTGCAAGACCGCCATCTGCCAGCTACATGGCAGGAAGTGGACGGTGCGCTACAGTGAGGACATCCCCACCTCGGCCGGTCCGTGGAAACTCTGTGGACTGCCAGGACTGATTCTCGAAGCGGAAACTGAAGGAGGCGTCCATCGGTTTGTCATCTCTGAAATCAGGAATGCTACTGTGCCAATCTACTACGAAACCAATGCTGTCACAATGAAGACCACAGAGGAGAAACTTATCAAGGACCGTATAAAAACCTTCGGTAACAAGTCCTACCTCCAGGACTCCTCCTATTACATCACCGACTTTGAATCGATAGATGTGGTCTACATAGATAAGGGAATACTCATCAACGGAATTTGCATAAACGACAGACCACATGTGTTTCAACCGCTGGAGTTGAATAGCAGTCAGTAGTCGATGTGGAAACTTCTATTTCTTCTCCCCTGCCTTCGGTGGGGAAATTTTGCACTAAGATTCTTTCTTGCTTCCCTATTGCTTTACAATGACTTTCTTTGTGGTGCCGTCACTCATCTTGACGATGACAATTCCTCGCTGAAGCTGGTGTATGCAATGCCCGCTTAGGTTATATTTATAGTTGATCTTCATATCTTTTCCACCCTACAAGATGGAAAAAACTACAACAATCTCCCCTATAGGATCAAGGCTCAGCAAATTCTCTATGAACATCTATTGGAGAAACGAAAGGCCGGAAAGTTAAGACCATAATATTTTCAATAATTTATATTTCAAATCTGCAATATTTTTCCAAACTACCGCTAATCTTATAGAAAATTTGGATTAAATTTCAAATTTGAAAATAAATAATTTGCAATTTATTTGCATTTTTGCAGAAATAGCACTATTTTTGCACCATCTTAAACGTTAAATGCTTACTTGTATGGCCATTAAATTGAAAATAGGACCACCAGTAATAGGTGAAGACTTCTTTGGTAGATGGAATGAACTCAAAAAGGCAGAGGTGCTGATACAAGACAACAACCTCATGTTGGCTGCCCCACGGCGTGTTGGCAAAACGTCTTTTGCCAGAAGGTTGATTCCGTTCACCCTTGCTACGCGACTATTGGAAAGAGACCTATTGTTGATTAACTTAATGGACCCGATATGACTAAAAGACAGCAACAGAGGGAACAGATTCTTGACCTGGTAAAAGACAATCGTCCTAATACCATTCCACAACACCTGCTGATATCTGGCAAAGAAGGTGCTGGCAAATCCTACCTAATAGAAGAATTTGACAGCAAACTGACAGCATGTGGTCATCGAATTGTTAAGTTCTTGTATCCTCATTGTTACATTGTAACTGCTGACAACATAATTAATAAAGTGGAAGCATCCAGTGACCAAAGCACGATCATATTAATCGATGACTTCGACAAGATGCTCCAATTTCTGCCCCATGATGAACAGTTCAGGCTTCGTGCATTTCTTTTCAAGAAGAACGCTCCTATGCTGATTGCGACATCTACAGGACTCTATGAAGGATTTTCCGATTATCGCGCCCCGTTCTACGATGCCTTCCGTGTTTTCCATCTGCCTTCATTGGAAAAAGAGGACTATGCAGACATCTTACCCAAGGAGGTTTATGATTGGGTAAAGGAAAAAGAAGATTTTTTAGGCATGGCAGCAAAATTGGGTAATAACACAAACTACATCCGTTCATTTGTTATGGCTATGTATCGTGGTCAGAATACCGATGAAGCCTTACAAACAGTAGTCAATGAGAATAGTCGGTATTTCCGTCTCTTGTTCGATAATCTGTCAGGAATGCTTCAACGCGCATTATATGGTTTGGCACATTCTGGAGAGGTTGCTCAATCGGCAGAAGTGCAACATCAAAGCGGTTTATCTGCTGCCAATACGGCATCTGCCCTGTTTAGACTGGAAAAGCAGGGTGTCATCACAAGGATTGGAGAAAAAAAACGAAACGTAAGCTACAGTATCAAAGATTGCATCTTGAGAAGGTGGTTGATCCAATGAATCATCAAGACTGGCTCGTGGAACGTCGACAACTCATTGAGCGTATCAAAGAGTTGGAGGCTGAGAATGCCAAGTTGCGAAAGCGACTTGGAGAAGACATTGTTCCAGTCGAACAAAAACCAACGATTAAGTTTTTAATCTATTACAATTTTTCATTCCTTCATACAAGGATTGAATATTTGCTGCATTATAAGAAAAAGACTATCTTTGCAAGCGATATGCATTCAAACAGATACATAAACTTGAAAAAATACAGGTTGATACTTGCCTTCATAATGGTTGTAGTGCAGCATGTTGGGGCTCAAGATTATTTTTCCTCTGCTTCCGACCATGCCCGTCTTTATGTGGGAGCGGTTGAGCCTCAGTATCAAATGACGCTGTGGCACGACAATCCTTATTATCACGAGAATGCCAATCTGTATAAAGGCCGCGTCAGCTATCATGGCGTGGTCTATGACGATGTGCAACTGCGTTTCGACCAATTCAGGCAATGTGTCGTCGTCCTTCATCCGCAGGAGAAGGTGATGTGTCTGCCTGAGCAGACATTCATTGACTGGTTTGAGATGGATGGCCACAGATATGTGCATGACCCGCTGGACAGCACACGGTTTGCGTCTCTGCTCTGTGATGGCGGCCTGAATGGCGTGCGTCTGTATCATAGCGTCTGGAAGGATTACGGTGGTGAAAGAACTTTTGAGGGAAGGAAATATCTGAAGACACTTTATGCCCAAGAACTTTATACGCTCATCACCTCCGACGGAGAAATGCATCATGTGAGGCGCGCGTCGGATGTGGCAAAGGTCTTTCCTGATCAAAAAAGGCAGATAAGACAGTTGGCGAAGAGGCAACACCTTTCCTTCTCAAAGAGTGAGCGCGAGGAAAGCCTTGTGAAAGTGGTAGAAAGTATTTCTGGTTCTCCCACCCCCTACCCTCATCTCCCCTCCGTTGCTGCCGATGGTGAATCGGAAAGGCTGCAGGCAGGCGAAATCCGCCCGGGAATGGAAGAAAAAAGCCATACGAACCTGCCGACAGCCTCAAGCATGCCTATTGACGAAACGAAAATTGTTGCCGGCATCCCTGTGCTTGATAACGATTCGGTTGCAAAGGCTGTTGCCACGGCAAGTACGAAGGTCTATGTGGTGCCGGGAGTGAAGAAGGCAAGGGCAAGCATAGCCGACGACCAAGAACTTGCAGAGATAGTGGTTGTGGGAGGACGGCAGTCGGCAGTGAACAACATGATGGTCAGTTCCGAGAAGTTCAAGCCAGAGGCTTTGAAAAACATCCCCTCGGCCTTCGGCGAGTCGGACATCTTGAAGATAGTGCTCACTATGCCAGGTGTCACCACCGTTGGAGAGGCTTCAAGCGGGTATAATGTGCGAGGCGGTGCAACAGACCAGAACCTCATCCTTTTGGATGGTGGCACAGTGTATAATCCGTCACACCTGTTCGGACTCTTCACCTCGTTCAATTCTGATGCGGTGGAGGACGTGGAGTTGTTCAAGGCAAGTATTCCCGTGGAATATGGAGGCAGGATAAGCAGTGTGTTGAAAATGACCTCGAAGGAGGCCAACATGCAGAAATTCACGGGTTCGGCAAGCATTGGTGCGCTTACCAGCAAGGCGAATGTCGAGATACCTCTCGTCAAGGAACATGTCTCGCTGCTGTTGAACGGCCGAATGACTTACAGCGATTGGATTCTCAAGCAGTTGCCTGAGGAAAGCGGCTACAAAAACGGCAATGCCAACTTCCAAGACCTTGGTGGCGTGCTGACATGGAAGCTCAACAGCATGCACCGCCTCAAGGTATACGGATATTGGAGCAATGACAGGTTCTCGTTCAGCTCGCAGGACAAATATGGCTATCAAAACCGTAACGTCTCTGCGGAATGGCGCTCCATCCTGAATGAAAGGATGACCGCCACGCTTTCCGCCGGCCTTGACCACTACGACTATTTCAACGAGGACAGGAACATCCCCTCCATGGCAGGCCGATTGAGTTTCGGCATCGACCAACTATGGGGCAGGCTGCATTTCCGCCAGCGACTGTCTGAGAAGCAGGCTCTCTCCTACGGCCTGTCCATGCAGCAATACAATGTGCAGGCTGGCAAGTACGAGCCTGTGGGCGAGGAATCATGCATAACGACAGACCAGATCCAGAAAGAAAAGGCACTGGAGAGTGCCGCATATATGGACTACGAGCGTTCGCTCACAGAAAAGCTGTCGGTTTCCGCCGGCTTGCGGTATTCCATATTCAATGCGCTTGGTCCTCGCGACGTGAATCATTATGGTGACGGTGAACTTCCGGCTGAGGGGAACTTGTTGGAGACACGTCGCGAGACAGGTGTCATCAAGACCTACCATGCTCCAGAGCTACGCCTGTCGGCACGCTATGCCCTACGGGAAAACCTTTCCATAAAGGCTGGTTTCAACACGATGCACCAGTATATCCATAAAGTGTCGAACACCTCGATCATGTCGCCCACCGATATTTGGAAGCTGTCCGACCCGAACATCAAGCCCCAGAATGGCTGGCAGGTGGCTGCCGGCATCTATCATGAGACAGCCGGCAAGAAATACGAGTTCTCGGCTGAGGCATACTACAAGCATGTCAGCGATTATCTCAATTATCGCAGTTCCGCCGTCCTGCTGATGAACCACCACCTTGAGACCGACGTCATCTCGACCAAGGGGCGGGCATACGGCATAGAACTTCAGGCGAAGAAGCCTTTTGGCAAGTTGAACGGATGGATAAGCTATACCTTCTCACGCTCTTTGCTGCGTCAGGATGACAAGCGAGTGGCCATGCCCCTGAACGATGGTGACTGGTACTCTTCGGAATATGACAGGCCCCACGAGGTAAAGGCCGTGCTCAACTACAAGTTCACCGAGAGATACAGCTTCTCAAGCAACTTCAACTATGCCACAGGCCGCCCGACAACATTGCCCGCAGGCAAATATTTCGACTCGCATGTCTGGAGGTACATGCCATACTATACCGACCGCAACACATACCGCATTCCCGACTACATGCGTTTGGACCTCGCGTTCAACATCGAACCGACCCATAAACTGACAAGCTTCCTTCACACGTCGTTCTCCATCGGCGTATACAATGCCCTTGCACGCAAGAATGCCTATAATGTCTATTATGTCACCGAAGGAGAGGAAATTAAAGGGTACAAGTTGTCTGTGTTTGGCACTGCCATCCCTTATGTCTCACTTAACATACGATTCAACTAAGACATGATGAAACTGAAATCGCTATATCCACTGCTATGCCTGATGGTCGGCGTGTTCATGCCATCGGGCTGTATTGAAGAATATGAGGCAGACATCCCTGCAGGCAATTCCGACTTGCTCGTTGTTGAAGGCACGATATGTTCCAACAAATTGAATCAATTCATCCTGTCGCGTACGCAGTCGGTCTATTCTTCCGACAAGACTCTGATGGCAAGGGGGGCGAAAGTCTCTGTTCGCGGAAGCGACGGCTCTGTATTCGACACACAGGAGAATGATGGTTGTTACACTTGCCGGATTGGCACCCTCTCTCCCGAGGTGGATTATCTCCTGCATATCGAGATTGATGGCGAGGTCTATGAATCAGAGCCACAGAAACCTCTTCGCACCGAAGGGATAGCTGATGTAAGGGGAGTGCAGAACACTCCTGAAAGCAACATTGAGGTGCTCGTCACTCCTGACGAACCATTTGAGCCAGGCAAGGTGAATTACTATTCATGGACATACGATGAGACATGGGAGGTGCATTCCGACTACTCGACCCACGTCTATTTCGACACCGAAAAGATGAAGGCGGTCTTCAAGGCCGACCAGTTTCCCGAACGTGGATGGAAGGACGCCACAGACTCGACCATCATGGTCGGCGCCAGTTCAAGTTATGAAGGACAGCACATCCGAAGGCTCAAGATGTACGACATCGACCGCAGCAGCGAGCGTCTATGGCACAGGTATGGCTGCCTGGTGCACCAACGTGCCATCTCAAAGGCTGAGTATGAGTATGAACTTGCTCGTGACCAGGCAAGTTCGGAGATGGGTGGACTGTTCACTCCGCTGCCGTCGGCCCTGCCCACCAACATCCGTTGCCTCACGTCACACAAGCACGTGATAGGATTTGTGGGTTGCTCGCTGAATACGACAGATTACAGGTTTTTCCTCAATGCCAAGGATTTCTTCATCCACCGCCCTCCTATGAAAGACGCACGCACGTGGTTTGACGACACCAGCATGGCAGATTGCCTCCAGATGGTAGCCGAAGGCATGTACCTGTGTGAATGGGAAGACAAGCGTATGGAGCCTGGCGGCAAGTTACGGACGGCATGGGCTCCCGAAGGCCTGCTTGATGTCAGATACAAAGGTGCATATATCATGGAACCTGTTTTTTGGTCATTGGAAGAAGGCGATGGCGGACAGCAATCGTCTGCAAACAATTAAGAAGATGAATATCAAATCAATCATATCACTGACAGCTGCGATGGTGCTCGCATGGAGTAGTTTTGCAGCGAGCATGGAGACCGACCGCACATGGTATCTTGCCGGTGAGGCGATGAAAGTAAGCGTGACAGCCGACAACGCCTTGATTGCATACGCTGAACTGTGTGACACGCATGGATTGGTGGCCGGTGCCGCAGTAGGGCTTGAAGACGGAAAGGGGACCGGCATCATCGAACTGCCTTCCCACCTCCATAGCGGATATTATGTGTTGTCTGCATACACTCGGGGCAGCACCCAAGTGGTCCATCAACTTGTCGCTATCGTGAATCCTCTCCACAAGAGCGGGGACGACGATATAGAATGGGTGGAAATAAAACACCACGACTCGTTGAGCCATGCTACCACAGGTGAAGGCCAACAGGTTGGCGACCGCAGACCGGGAGCGGGAGGTATGCCTGCTGCCTCGTGGGTGGATGAGAAGGATGTCGATGTGCCTGAGATGGAAGGGCACATCATCAAGGCACGTGTCAAGAATGTACACGAGGGTGATACGTTCAATGCCAGCCAGATTTGCCCTTCCATAAGCATCATAGGGAAACAGATACATTATTTTGAGGGGAAGATGGTCGACGACTCCACGGCTGTCTTCTACACCTACGGCATCCATGGCAGGCTACCCTTGGTGCTGTCTGCCATATCATCCACAGGCGTGAGTCTGCCTATCGAGATGACAAGCCCGTTTGCCGCCTTGCTCCCGAAAAGACTCCCGCATCTCGTGTTCCATTACAAACGCAGCGAGGTGGAAGCACGTTCCATTGAGATGCAACGCCATCAGATGGCCATCGCACCTGCCAAGCGCGAGCCACAGTTGGGTGTTCAAACTGACGACACGGCGGAAGAAGGAGAATTATTAGACTATGACGCGACTGCGTTTGGCACCCAACCTTACCTGTCGTATAATCTTGACGAGTACCGTCAGTTTCTCTCCATCAGGGAGGTGCTACTCGAATATGTGAAGTGCATCAGTAGCAAGAATTTGAACGGCATTCCACACCTGATTTTCCAAAGCAAGCAGTTCTCCGACGATGGCTCATGGCCAACGTTGGTGCTCATCGACGGCATGCCTGTCTACGACATAGAGCGACTCCAAGATTATGATGCCCGCCGTGTCCATTACATCAACATCTATGGTGGACAATACACTTTTGGAAATGGAGTATACAACGGCATTCTGTCGTTTGTAACACGCTCCGGGCGACTTACCAACTATCCCACCGAACCCAACATGCAGTATCTGGTGTATGATTTTCCTAAGTGAAGCACAGGATTAGGGGAAGCGTCATCCGAAAAATGGGGAAAACGAATCAAAAACTCCGTCACCGTGATCCGCGTCACCGTGATCCGACGTCACCATGATCCGTTTACAATTTTTCCAAGTTTTCGTGGAGCCAGTCCATGCGTTTCAGCAGCCAGTTTTTCAGTTCTTCCGCCTCTTTGGCGTGGGTGTTTTTCACGCGTTCCTCTGATGCCGTCTTGCTGCAGAGGCAACCCCAGATGTGGTTGTCGAGCGGCGCCTTGTCAGACAACAGGCGACAGGTGGCGTCGATGTGGTCGATGATGTCCTGGCGATGGTCGTAATAGACGGCAAAACGCACCTTCACCTTTGCCACGAAGGCAGGGTCGTCGAAGAGGCGGCCATACCATTCCGAGAACTTGATGTAAAAGTTTTTCGGATTGTTGATGAGCCAATCCTTGCTGTAGGGAAAATCTTGTGCAAAGTATGAACAGGGTGTAATGGCTGCACAGTTTTCCAAAAGTCCTCCAAACCACCTTCAAACCCACGATTTTGTATCAGATATGTTCAATAAGGGCACCCTCAAAACCATCGACAACGTACGGGCAATGCTTACTGGAAAGGTCTCGACCTACGGCAATGATGATGTGGATATGGCCACACATGTCAACTCCTTTGTTGGACTGTGGGATGAAATCATCGCAGGAAAAAAGGCAAGCACGGCAGAGACGTATAGGAATGCAAGGGATTGCTTCATCCGTAGTGGTGTGTATAATCCTAAGGATGGATATAATGTGGATGTGGACAAAGTGAAGGATTGGGTGGAATGGATGAAGAAGATGAAATACACTCAAACCACCATCGGATTCTATCTGCGAGCCATCAGGGTGGTATTCAAGGCCTGCATCAGCCGGGGATACATGAGAGAGAAGGACTATCCTTTTGGAGCCAACCAACCCAACAAGATCAAGATACCATCGGGCACGTCTAGAAGAGCCAACTTCCTCACCATCGAACAGATGACGGAACTCTACAATTTCTTCTTGACCGGGGAATTTCCAAGAGAATTGAAGTCATCAGAATTGATCAGGCAAAGCATCGGCATGTTTCTGTGTCAGTATCTCTGCAATGGCTGCAACCTTTATGACCTTGCGCTGCTCCGCTACGACGACTATTATGATGTTTCTGGGCAGAAGGCTTTCCGTTTTTTCCGTCATAAGACCAAGGAACATTCTGAGAACGGGTCGGAAGTCATCGTTCCCATCACTCCTCCTCTTCGCAGGATTATGGATGAGTTGGCTGCTCCATATCAAAAGGGGAAATTGGTATTCCCGTATTTGCTAGGTGAAGGTGTTGATCCTGACAGTCAGCAAGCAAGGAACAAGATACACCAGGAGAACCACAACATAGGCGACCGCATGAAAAAGGCAGCCAAGATACTAGGTTGGAACATCATGCCCTCGTCCACATTCGCCAGGCATAGTTTCGCCACCAACATGAGCCGATCCAAAGTACCGATGGACTACATCAGTTTCGCCATGGGACATTCAGTAGGCAATCGAGGCCAAATCACCAAACGCTACATCTCCCCCTATTCGTTGGAGGAGCAACTGGAATACAACTCATATCTACTTGACCTGCCCGAGATGAAGGCGCTCCGGCATCAGGAAGTGAGCAAGGAAGAACTCATTGAGATGATCAAAGAGAAGATGTCGAAGGAAGAACTGCTGAGAATGCTGCTCAATGACAAGTAATGCAATGAATACTGAATAGGAAACCCACACAGATATATCGCCAAACCTGGCTTTTTCTTCGAATAATTTGATGTTTTAGCCGAATAAGATGACATAAAAATAAGCAAAAGTGCGTTTTATTCGGCTTTTTCTTAAAATATTTGATAGTTTTAGCCGAATATAACGCATTTTTATTATCTTTGCATCCGGAAGCCGACAAACGGAGGACTGGCTTCCGCCAGAGTGCAAAATAACGAGAACAATGCTAATAGGTCGAGAAAAAGAAATTGGGCTCCTGAGGTCTGCATATCAATCAGAGTATTCCGAGTTTGTGGCTGTATATGGACGCCGCCGCATCGGCAAGACTTTCCTTGTACGTGAGACATTCAACTATAAGTTTACCTTCCAGCATGCAGGATTGGCAAAGTCAAATATGCGCAAGCAACTGGAATCCTGGAAGTCATCCCTTAAGGATTGTGGAGGCTCTCCCACTCGGATTCCCCGTAGTTGGCTGGATGCGTTCGACCAGCTCAAGGAGCTTATCAACAAATCCAGTGACAAGAAGAAAGTAGTATTCATCGATGAGATGCCTTGGATGGACACCAAGCGTTCCGATTTCATCCCTGCACTTGAGCACTTCTGGAACGGATGGGCATCGGCAAGGAAAGACATTCTATTGATAGTTTGTGGCAGTGCCACCTCCTGGATCATCAACAAAATCATAAAGGACCATGGAGGACTGCACAACCGGGTTACGCACAAGGTTCATCTTCATCCTTTCACGTTACAGGAATGTGAGCAATATTCTCGTCAGCTTAAACTTGGTATGACTAGGAAACAGATATTGGAGAGTTATATGGTGATGGGGGGAGTCCCTTATTATTGGACATTCCTTAAACGCAGTATGAGCTTTGCCCAAAACATTGACAACATTTTCTTTTCAGAAGACGCTCCATTGAGAGGCGAGTTCGACGAGTTGTACTCATCTCTTTTCCGCGACCCTGAGCCATACATCCATGTGATTGACACACTTGGCAAAAGACTAAGTGGAATGACCAGAGAGGAGTTGAAGGAGAACGGGAAACTGTCAGCCAACGGCAATTTGACCAAGATTCTTGAAGACTTGGAGTATTGTGGCTTCATACGTCGATACTGTCATCTTGGAAACACCTCCCATCGTTCCGTTTACCAGTTGATAGACTCCTATACCCTATTTTATTATGCATACATAAAGACCAACAAGCATCGCGACAGACAGTTTTGGTCAAAGAACCTGGGGACACCCCAGCACAACACATGGTGTGGTTTAGCCTTTGAGCGGGTTTGTTTGTTACATGTTGACCAAATCAAGCATGCCCTCAGTATTGGCGGTATCATGAGCAGCGAATTTTGTTGGCGCTCATCGAAAGAAAAAAAAGCAGGGGACAACAAATCAGAGAAAGAAAAGCAGGAGAAGAAGACAAGAGGAGCGCAAATTGACCTGTTGATAGACCGTAGCGACGATGTGATTGATGTATGTGAGATGAAATACTATGCTAAGGAGTATGCTTTTACCAAGGAAGAATACAACAAGCTACAAAACAGGATGCTTCGTTTAGCTGAGGAAACCAAAACACGCAAGGCCGTCCAAGCCATCTTGATTACCACGTATGGACTAATACAGAACGAATATTCTGACATTGTTCAGTCTGTGGTCAAAATGGATGACCTATTTTAATTGTCATAAGTCAGCCTTTTTTCTTTCCCCTTATGTCATCTGATTTCAAATGATTTCACGCTGTTAATAAGATATAAAAATCTGTTCCGAAAACAGGAACGCACCAAATTTTTATATACTTTTGTGATGCAATTGCTTGACATGCTCAGCAATGTCGTAGGATAATGGAGCGCCCGTTCTTTTTTTGTCTTTTTATTAAGGCGCTTACCATTTCTTCTTTTTATTTGTAACATGTAAGTAGTACTCATAAAATCTTGTTTTTATGAATACTGATGATTATGCTCCTGAAATAAAAAGACTGATCAAGGAGTTTGTTAATGATTATCTCCGCTCACCTGAGTTCCGGCAACAATTGGAAAGCATCATGGGTGAGGAGGAGAAGTACCTGACCCGGGAGGAACTATGCCGCTATGCCCGGCTCTCCCCCTCTACTCTGTGGCGTATTGAGAAGAGGCAAACCATCCCCCACACCATGGTGGGAGGAAGGAAGCTCTATGCGAAAAAGGAAGTCGACAGGTTGATTGCCGAAGGTAGGTTGTCGCTGTACAGCTCCAAAGACTCTGTTGTCGCCAAAAGACACTTGTCGCATTGTTCAACCAACAAAAAAGATGCATCATGAGTCTCAATACGATTTCCATAGAACAACTTCTGCAGACCCCGGTCTGCATGATGACAGGAGAGCAACTGGCTTTCCTGATGAACAACCTGTCTTTTCTCTCCGAGAGGAAGGAAAGCGCCTCTCCAGTTCCAACACCCGACCGGAAACTTGCCTATGGCATCAAGGGCATCGCTGAGACCTTCGGCTGCAGCATCCCCACAGCCAACCGCATCAAGAAGAGCGGCATCATCGACAAGGCCATCACCCAAGTCGGAAGAAAGATTGTCGTCGACGTGGAACTGGCTCTTCAGCTTGCCCATGGCTACTGTAAATCCAACCCAACCAATTCCTAATCGCAACAGTCATGGACAAGAATTCAAAATCAACCCTTCCGTCCACATCTTCATCAGAACGGGCGGAAGGGAAAGAAAAATCCAAGATCAACCGTGAAAGCATCTTGAAGAGCCTGGAATCCCTGCTCCAAGACGAACAAGCAGGTAGGGATGCTCCCCTCAATGCAGGCATGCTTGAAATAGTGGATGCCAATAAGGCTATGGAAAGAGCCAGTATGTGCCAGAATCCCAAACCGCTTTTCGACCCTTTCTGGTATGAGGGGGAGATAGGATGCCTGTTCGCAGACTCCAATGTGGGCAAGAGCATCCTCGCCATGCAGATTGCTGCGGACATAGCCAAGGAGCAGCGTGTTCTCTATTTTGACTTTGAGTTGTCAGAGAAGCAGTTCCAGCTGAGATACACTGACGAAAGCGGAAAACTCTATCGCTTTCCCGACAAGCTCTTCCGCGTGACCATCAATCCCGACCTGCTTGGTGCCCTTTCCGTTCCCTTTGAGGAAGCAGTCATGGGCAGCATTGAGAAGGCTGCCATCAGCACCGAATCCAAGGTGCTTGTCATTGACAACATCTCCATCCTATGCATGCAGACCGAAAAAGGTGAGGATGCGGCTGCTCTTGTTAGGAGGCTCAGGGAACTCAGGGCGAGACACGGGTTCTCCATCCTCATCATCGCACATACGCCCAAGCGCAACATGTGCAATCCCATCACGCAGAATGACCTCGCGGGGTCGAAAAAACTGTTCAATTTCATAGACAGCTGCTTCGCCGTCGGAAAAAGCGTGGTGGGCTCAAACATCCGCTATGTCAAGCAGATCAAGGTGAGGAACAGTGAGGAGCGACATGGCACCGACAACGTGCAGGTTTACAGCATCGACAAAATCGGTCCGTTGCTATGCTTCATCTATCTCGAAAACTCTCCCGAAAGTATGCATTTGAGGGCAACTGACAAGGATGAGCTGGATGGAGAGGTTTTGCGCCTTTCCAGTGAAGGAAAATCGATGAGGGAAATTGCAAGCATGACCGGAAAGTCGAAAAGCTCAGTTCACCGCATCATCCAAGATGCGGCCCGCAAAGGAGGTGTCCCAAGCGGACAGATGGGACATGTGAGACAAATGGGACAGGAAGAATCTTTTCCACCGTCCCAAGTGTCCCAACCGTCCCTTGCGTCCCGTTGTCCCGATGGGACAGGGACTAAATGGAAAGAAGAAACTGAAGGGGAGAAAAGTGCTCTGCCCACGACAGCCGAGCAGGATTATGAGATGAAGATAGACCTTGATGAGTTGAGGAATGACTCCCTCCGGAAAAAGTTTTTCTCGGATGAAGAGCCCCCATTTTAATGGGGTTATAGCGCACTAGGACCCCTGAAGGAGTCCATGCGCAAGGGAACGTATTTCCCTTGACCCATTCGGGGGCTTCCCCTCGACCCCTTTTCTTCTTCCCTTATGTTCTACAACAAACAATGTTTTACACAAAAAGTATTATCATGGCAAGAATCAGCAGCATACATATCTGTCCCCTCAAATCCTCCGCGATGTTCCACAACGACCGCCGGAAGGATATGCCACATGTGAGGGGCGACCTGACCCATCTCAATGAGAAATGGGAGAACCCCTTGTATGAAGGGAAGAGCATCGGTGAAATCCGCAAGGACATCGAACGAAGGTATTTTGAAAACGTTCACCAACGGATGCAGGCCAAGGCCGTTCCGCTCAGGGAGGGTGTAGTCAATATCAGGGAAGACACCACCCTTGATGAATTGCGCCACTTGGCCGACAGGCTCCAGCAAGAGTTCGGCATCCACACCGTCACCATCCATACCCACCGTGACGAGGGACATGAAGAGGGCGGGGAGTGGATTGCCAACCACCACGCCCACCTCATCCTCGACTGGACCAACGACCAAGGCAAGAGCCTCAACCTGAAGTCGCCCGACATGGCACGGATGCAGACCGTCGTGGCGGAGGCCTTGAACATGGAGCGTGGCAAGAGTTCCGATGTGAAGCACCTCGATGCCATCCAATACAAGAACATGATGCAGGAGCAGCAGAACAGGCAACTGCTGGAGACGGCGGAACAACTGCGAGAGGAAATCAGCAAGTTGCGCATCAGCCGCAAAGGCAAAGAGGCTCTTCTCCAACGTCTCGACAAATTCTCCGGCTTCTTCGGTAAGTCCGACGTACGCTTACAATTAGATGCCTCTCAGGACGAGATAGCCCAAATGAAAGAGCAGTTGGATGAACTGCAGCAGAAAGTGGAGCGGATACAGCAGGATCTGGATCGCCGCACTCAAGAGCGTGACAAGGCAAAAAATGAGGCAGCCCAACTTAAAAAGGAGCGTGATGCTTACGCTCAAAAGGCCGAACTCAATGAAAAGCGTGCAAGGGATGCCTTAAAAGAAGTTGGCAACTTACGTCGTCTGCTTTATCCCTGGAGGTATGAACTACCAGACGTCGTTGACCTCTCTCGATGCAGAATGAGCAGACATGGCGGTTGTTGTTGGCTGCATGTCACCATCGAGGGAAACAATGGGTATGTCACCAAACCCATTTCCAGCAGGGAGGAGGCGATGTACGAACGCGGTGAGATTACGAAGGAACAACTCATCGCCAAGCATTTCACCGATGAGATTGACCGAGCCTGCTGCCGGAGATGGCTGGGACTGAAAGGTGCCGCTCTAGAGCGGGAGTTGGAGAAGACTATGAATACGCTGTTCTTCCAACTGCCTCATATCATCTTCCCCCAAAAGTTGCTCACTGCTCCCGGTGGTTCTCGTGAGGGCGAGAACTTCAACCTCCGACATAAGAGTCGCGACGAAATAATCAGGGAAATGATAGATGAAGGATATGGTTTAAAACTGTAGAATATTAATCCACCAAAAAAATTAGAAATTATTTTTGTTTTTTTTAAATTTATTGAATACCTTTGCAATGCACTTTGTGTGCACAAATCTTATTTGCTCATTTCTCGGTCGAACTTCCACACGAAAAAGAAAAAAGAGCAATATCCAATACTCAATGAGGTATGCGCTATAGCGCAGGCTTCTCTATAGAGTATTGGAGGCTGTGGAAGGCCAGACCGAGATATAGAAAGAGGTCTGCGCTTTTTATTTTTAATATTAGGTGTACCCTCGCTGATAGTCTTTTTTGTTTCACTTAATATTAATATTAAAATTATGAGAAAATTAATTGTTTGTTTTTTTATGTGCTGCATGACAGTAATGATGTATGCACAACAAGAGGTTACCATTAAGGCTGGTACACTCATTCCATTTCAAGCTGTTAATACGGTAAAAGCAGCAGATGTGGACGAAGGGCAGAAATTGAATTTCAGAGTAGCCCGTGACATCAATGTTGATGGCGTTACTGCCATTCCCTATGGTTCAATGGTAAATGCTACTGTCACTAAAGCAAAGAAATCGTCTTGGTGGGGTACACGTGGCCGTTTAGCAGCGTCAATCACAGAAATCGTCTTACCTGATGGCACTGTTGTCCCCATTCAAAATGCTAACTTTGAAATAAAAGGAAAAAACAGGACCACCCTCTCAGTTGTTTTATTTCTTTTCGTGGCCATTCCCGCTTGCTGTATTACTGGATCTAAAGCGGAAATGCAAGCCGGATATGAAGTTGTGGGAAATGTCGCCTCTAACGTAAAAATAAAGGTTGACTAATCATTTGTGTATCTAAAAGCAATTTTACTAGCATGTATATGAGAGAAGGCCATCCTTCTCTCTTTTTTATCATAACAATTGTTCGCTATTTTCCTCCACGACACCATCTGAAGCAATACCGTATCGGCTTCGATATTCTATGATATCACCCCTGAAATAGCCAGTATTAATAACCAAGATTTGTTCAGACGGACAAAAACAAAAGAGAGTTACTTGCGTAACTCTCTCATTTTGTAGCGCTTCAGGATGGGCTTGAACCAACGACCCCCTGATTAACAGTCAGGTGCTCTAACCAACTGAGCTACTGAAGCAGGTGTTTTGTGATTGCGGATGCAAAAGTATAACGTTTTTTTTATTCCACCAAACTTTTTCGCAAAAAAAAATGATTTCAGACGAAATTTATCGTTTTTTTGTCCTTTTATGGCGAAATAAGACCATAATAATGTATTTTTGCAGCGAATTTCATCCACACAGACATGTATATACGACGCTTTCTGCTCCAAATCATGGTTCTTGCCGCTTGCATCTCCTCTGCGGCACAAAACGACAATGACCATAACTTCGAGGTGAAGAAAAACCTCGACGTGTTTAATGCCATCTATAAAAACCTCGACATGATCTATGTCGACACCCTCGATGCCAAAGAGGTGATCGGCACGGGCATCAAAGCGATGCTACGAAGCCTCGACCCCTACACGGAATACTATCCTGAGGAGAACATGACCGACCTGAAAGAGATCTACACCGGAAAATTCGCCGGCATCGGGGCGCTCATCCGATACAACACCAAAATCAAACGGGTGGTGATCGACGAACCCTACGAGGGCATGCCCGCCGACCTGGCCGGACTCAAGAAAGGGGATATCATCCTGAGCATCGACGACTCCTCAATGGTCGACAAAAACGTGTCGTATGTGAGCAGCCACCTCAGAGGAGACCCCGGCACCAGCTTCATACTCAAAATACTGCGCCCGACCACCAACAAGAAGATGCAGATGAAAATCACAAGAAAGACGGTCCAGACGCCTTCTGTGCCCTATTACGGACTGCGGCCCGACGGCATCGGATACATCAACCTCCGACAATTCACTGAGGGCTGCTCGAAAGAGGTGCGCAACGCTTTCATCGAAATGAAAGACAAGGGGATGAAGGGACTGGTGCTCGACTTGCGCGGAAACGGGGGCGGATCGGAAATGGAGGCTGTCGACATCGTCAACATCCTCGTGCCGAAGGGAAAGCTGATCGTGTCAAACAGGGGCAAACTGAAACGCTCCGACAGAGACTACGTGACACGGGTGGAGCCTGTCGACAGTGTCATGCCGGTGGTGGTGCTGGTGAGCGACATGACCGCCAGTGCCAGCGAGATCACAAGCGGCGCCTTGCAGGACCTCGACAGGGCCGTGGTGCTGGGCACACGCACCTATGGCAAGGGATTGGTCCAGACCAGCATCGAACTGCCTTACAACGGGAGTCTGAAGGTGACCAGCAACAAATATTACATTCCCAGTGGCCGTTGCATCCAGGCGATCAACTACAAACATGCGCGAGGCGGATATACCGAGCATATCCCCGACTCGCTGACGAAAGTCTTCCACACCGCCAACGGACGGGAAGTGAGAGACGGCGGAGGAATCATGCCCGACGTGACTATGGAGCCCGACTCGCTGTCGAACATCTGCTATTACCTCGCCTCCTCGGGCACAGACTCCACTGAGGTGATGCTCGATTATGAGGTGGACTACATCGCCAAGCATACCACCATCGCACCACCGAGCAAGTTCGAGATCAGTGATGCCGATTTCAACGACTTCAAACAGCGGGTGCTGGCCAGTGGATTCAACTACGACCCTGAAAGCGGGAAATACCTGGCCAACCTGGTGAAAATCGCCAAATTCGAGGGATACTATGAGGATGCAAAGGAGGAATTTGACAACCTGGAGAAAAAACTCACACACAACCTGGAGAAAGACTTGGATTTCAACAAGGAACAGTTGAAGAAAATCCTCGCCAACGACATCGTCGCAGCCTACTACTACCAGCGAGGGGCTATCGAGAACAGCCTCAATGGCGACAAACAGATGGAGGAGGCATGCCGATTGATCCTCAACCCCGAGGAATATGCCAAAATCCTGAGACCATAAAACCAAAACCTCGACAAAAAAACACAAACACACATAAAAATCAAAAAATATTTGGCTGCAAGGAGTTTTTTTTGTACTTTTGCAGCGTTCAGTGGAATGAGGGGCTTGCAAAGGCCCCTCATTTTCATTATAATCACACAAATATGATAGAAAAAAACACCATTAAAAAATTAGTCGATGAATGGCTTGAGGGAAAGGACTATTTCCTCGTGGATATCGAAATCAGTCAAGACAACAGAATCGTCGTGGAAATCGACCACGCCGACGGCGTGTGGATAGAAGACTGCGTGGAACTGAGCAAATACATCGAAGACCACCTCGACCGCGACAAGGAAGACTTCGAACTGGAAGTGGGGTCAGCAGGACTGGGACAGCCCTTCAAAGTGCCACAGCAATACATCAACTTCATCGGGAAAGAGGTGGAGGTGCTCGACGCAGAGGGAAAGAAAACCAAAGGCGTGCTCAAATCCGTCGACGGCAGCCGATTCGTGGTCACCACACAGGAGAAAGTGAAGCCGGAGGGCAAAAAACGGCCCGTGCTCGTGGATGTCGACAAAAACTTCGAAATGGATCAAGTAAAATACACAAAATATATAATAAGTTTCAAATAAAGCTATGGCAGCAAAAAAAACAAATGACTCGACACCAAACATGATCGAGACATTCAAAGAGTTCAAGGAAAACAAGAACATCGACCGCACCACCCTGGTGAGCGTTCTTGAGGAAAGCTTCAAAAACGTCATCGCCAAAATCTATGGCAGCGACGAGAACTTCGACGTCATTGTCAACCCCGACAAAGGCGACTTCGAGATTTACCGAAACCGCATCGTGGTGCCCGACGACGAAGTAGAGGACGAAAACAAGCAGATCGCCCTCTCCGAGGCTCAGAAAATCGACCCCGACTATGAGGTAGACGAGGAAATGAGCGAGCGCATCGAGTTCGCCAAATTCGGACGCCGGGCCATCCTCAACCTCCGCCAGACACTGGCCTCCAAAATCCTGGAACTGGAGCACGACACACTCTACAACAAATACAAAGACCGCGTGGGACAAATCATCAGCGGAGAGGTCTACCAGACCTGGAAACGCGAGGTGCTCATCGTCGACGACGAGAACAATGAGCTCATCCTCCCCAAGTCTGAGCAGATCCCCAGCGACCAATACCGCAAGGGCGAGACCATACGTGCCGTCATCCTACGGGTCGACAACGAGAACAACAACCCCAAAATCATCCTCTCACGCACCAGCCCCATGTTCCTCGAAAGACTCCTCGAGGCTGAGGTGCCCGAAATCAACGACGGACTCATCTCCATCAAGAAAATCGCACGCATGCCGGGTGAAAGGGCTAAAGTGGCCGTCGAGAGCTACGACGAGCGCATCGATCCCGTGGGGGCTTGCGTGGGCGTGAAGGGAAGCCGCGTGCACGGCATCGTCAGAGAACTCTGCAATGAGAACATCGATGTCATCAACTACACCGCCAACATCAAGCTCTACATCCAGCGAGCCCTGAGCCCAGCCAAGGTTTCAAGCATCAACATCGATGAGGAAAACCGCAAGGCTGAGGTGTTCCTCAAACCCGAAGAGGTGTCGCTCGCCATCGGACGCGGCGGACTCAATATCAAACTGGCCTCCATGCTCACCGAATACACCATCGACGTGTTCAGGGAAGTCGAGGATAATGAGGCTGAAGAAGATATCTACCTCGACGAATTCTCCGACGAGGTCGACCAGTGGGTCATCGACGCCATCAAGCGCATCGGACTCGATACCGCCAAGGCCGTGCTCAAGGCTCCAAGGGAAATGCTGGTCGAGAAAGCTGACCTCGAGGAGGAGACCGTCGACAACCTCCTCAATATCCTCAAGGCTGAGTTTGACAACTGATACCGTCATGCCAAAGCCACTGCGAACCATCTACGTAATCAATAATCATCAGCAACAGAATGGCTATAAGACTAAATAAAGTAATCCGAGAATTGAACATTGGACTCCAGACGGCAGTGGAGTTCCTTGAGAAAAAGAGCGAGCTGGGGGTCGTGGAGAACAACCCCAACTTCAAACTCAATGACGAACAATATTCCGCACTGGTGGAAGAATTCAAAAGCGATAAGGAGGTCAGAAACCAGGCTGCCAAAATATTCCCGAAAAAAACCAAGGAGAAAAAACGCACCGAACCGGAGAGCCATAGGGCAGAAACCATACTCGAGGCCAACAGGCAACATGTGAAACCCCTTGGCAAAATCGACCTCGACAACATGGGACGTGCTCCCAAGGCTGAGGCCAAACCGGAGCCGGAGAAAGAAACGACCCCGCAACCGGCTCCTGCCGAGAAGGCGGTTGTAGAGACGGTGCCCACCACTCCTGCCGAGAAGGTGGAGCCTGCCGTCGCCCAACCCGAAGAAAAGAAAGATCCTCAACAGACTCCCGAGCCCGCTACCGTCGAGGTGACGAAGACCGAGACTCCCGAGGTGAAGGAGGAAGCAAAAGTCGAAACTGTGGCTCAAGCACCACAGAATGCTCCTGCCGAAAACAAAAAGGAGGACATCGCTCCTGAGGCTCCACAACCGAAAGAAGAACCCGCCAAGCCAAAAGAAGAGCAGCCAAAGCCGCAGGCCGAACCTGTGACTGCTCCTGAGGCTCCCAAAATCTTCACGCTCAAAAGCGAGCAGGACAATGCACCCAAGGTGAACGTGATCGGTAAAATCGACCTCGACTCCATCAACCAGAGCACACGCCCGAAGCGCAAGTCGAAAGAGGAGCGCCGAAAGGAGCGTGAGGAGAAAGCTCAGCAAACCAGCGGGCAGGCTAATGGTGAGAAGAAGAAGCGCGTGCGCATCGGCAAGGAGCGCGTCGACATCAATGCCGCCAGCCAGAACGCCAACCAAGGCGGCGGTGGCAACCAGGGAAACCAGGGCAACAAGAACAAAAACAAGAAAGACAAGGCGCGCAAGCGCAACCAGCGCCCGCTTGAGGTGAATGAGGAAGACGTGGCAAGACAGGTGAAAGAGACCCTCGCCCGCCTCACCAGCAAAAACCAGAACAAGAAGGGTGCCAAATACCGCAAGGAGAAACGTGAGGCCGCTCAGGAGCGACTGCAGGAAGAGCGCGCCGAAATGAAGGCCGAGAGCAAGGTTCTGAAACTCACAGAGTTTGTGACGGTCAGCGAGTTGGCCACCATGATGAATGTCGGGGTCAACCAGGTCATCGGCACCTGCATGAGCATCGGCATCATGGTGAGCATCAACCAGCGCCTCGATGCCGAGACCATCAACATCGTGGCCGATGAGTTTGGCTTCAAGACCGAATACGTCAGCGCCGAGGTGCAAAACGCCATCACCGAAGAGGAGGACGACGAGAACGATCTCGTGCCCCGCGCACCAATCGTCACCGTCATGGGTCATGTCGACCATGGCAAGACCTCACTGCTCGACCATATCCGCAACACCAACGTCATCGCCGGTGAGGCTGGCGGTATCACTCAGCATATCGGTGCTTACAACGTCGAACTGGCCGACGGCAGGCAGATCACCTTCCTCGACACTCCGGGACACGAGGCTTTCACCGCCATGCGCGCCCGTGGTGCACAGGTCACCGATATCGCGATCATCATCGTGGCTGCCGACGACTCCGTGATGCCCACCACCAAGGAGGCCATCGCCCACGCACAGGCCGCCAACGTGCCTATGGTGTTCGCCATCAACAAAATCGACAAACCGGGTGCCAACCCCGACAAGATCAGGGAGGACTTGGCCAACATGAACCTCCTCGTCGAGGACTGGGGCGGCAAATACCAATGCCAGGAGATTTCCGCCAAGAAGGGTATCGGCGTCGACGAATTGCTGGAGAAAGTGCTCCTCGAAGCCGAGATGCTCGATCTCAAGGCCAACCCCAACCGCAAGGCCACAGGCTCCATCATCGAGTCGTCGCTCGACAAAGGACGTGGATACGTCTCCACCGTGCTCGTCTCCAACGGCACACTCAAGGTGGGCGACATCGTGGTGGCCGGCACCAGCTACGGACGCATCAAGGCCATGTTCAATGAGCGCAACCAGCGCATCCAGGAGGCCGGACCCGCAGAGCCGGCTATCATCCTCGGTCTCAACGGCGCCCCCACCGCCGGCGACACATTCCATGTGATGCCCACTGAGCAGGAGGCCCGCGACATCGCCAACAAGCGCTTGCAATTGCAGCGCGAACAGGGCCTGCGCACCACCAAGACGCTGGGTCTCGACGAACTCTCCCACCGCTTCGCCCTGGGTGAGTTCCATGAGCTCAACATCATCGTCAAAGGTGATACCGACGGCTCTATCGAGGCTTTGTCCGACTCCTTCATCAAACTCTCTACCGAGAAGGTGCAGGTCAACGTCATCAACAAAGCTGTGGGACAGATCTCCGAAAACGATGTCATGCTCGCCAGCGCCTCTCAGGCCATCATCGTCGGCTTCCAGGTGAGGCCTTCGGCCGACGCACGCAAACTGGCTGAGCGCGAGGGGGTTGAGATCAATACCTACTCCATCATCTACGACGCTATCGACGAGGTGCGCTCCACCATGCAGGGCATGCTCGACAAGGTGAAGAAAGAGGTGGTCACCGCCGAGATCGAGGTCAAGCAGGTCTTCAAGATCTCCAAAGTGGGCACCGTGGCCGGTGGACTGGTCACCGAGGGCAAGGTGCACAACAAAGACAAGGCTCGCGTGGTGCGCGACGGCATCGTCGTGCATACCGCTCCTATCAGTGCCCTCAAACGCTACAAGGACGATGCCAAGGAAGTGGCCACCGGTCTGGAGTGCGGCATCTCGCTCGTCAACTTCAACGACATTCAGGTGGGCGACATCATCGAGACCTTCATGGAAATCGAGGTGGAGCAGAAACTCTGAGCCGACTGACGGCCACTTGAAACATTGACGCGCCTGATGGGAAAGAAAGAGAAGAAGATGCGGTCGTTTGCCGGGCGCCTGACAAGGCGCATCGTGCTGCTGATGCTCATCATCATGGGATTGGTGGCATGGCAGCTCTACGATGCCATCACCCAATTCGCCATCGGCTCTGAGGGAATGCGGCAGGAGGTGTTTCTCGATGCCTCCGTCAATGAGGTGCGCCGTGTGACATCCAATGTCTTCACGGGCGCCTCCAACCATGTGCCTGAGATCGAGGAGTGCCTCGCACAGCCCGACAGGTTGCCGCTTCTCATGGAGCGTGTGGTGAAGCTCAATGCCCACATCCGCAGCTGCGGCCTCTTCTTCCGGGAGGCTTACTATCCGCAGAAAGGCCGATGGTATTGCCCCTACGCAGTGCGCACCGACAGCATCCACGTCGAGACGAAGGATCTCGGCGGCCCCTCCCACGACTACCTCAGCGCCGAGTGGTTCGACAAGGCCATGAAGGCCACGGAGAGCCATTGGTCGAGACCGTTCTTCGAGGACAACGACTCCGTGCCGTTGGTCGCATGTCTCTTCCCCATCCACGACCCATCGGGCCAGACAGTGGCGGTGCTCAGTGCCGACCTGTCGCTCGAATGGCTACACAAGAGGATGCAACAACTCGACTGGGACATCTTCACCCAGGAATGGATGTCTCCGTCACAAGAGACTGTCGAGAAGTTCCGGGACAAGGACTCTTCCTTCAATAAGGAGGAAAGATTCAGCAAGTGGAAACCTTACAGTTTTCTCATCGCCGGCGACGGCACCTTTATCGTACACCCCGACCGCCAGCGCATCATCCACAAGAGGATCAGCGACTACGCCAAGGCGACTCTCGACACCGTCGACGACTATGTCACCCGACAGATGCTCGCTGGCAGGAGAGGCTATATGGGCGACCAGATCGAACAGTTGCCTGAGGTCGTGAAACTCGACGGCCGCAAGATGTATGTCTTCTACGCTCCGGTCAAGCACACCGACTGGTCGATGGCTCTCGCCGTCCCCAAGTACAGTATCGACCTGATCGGCATCTTCGTGGGACTGCTGATGCTGCTGCTCATCGCTGTCGGCCTCGTCGTCGCCTTCATCGTCAGCCGGATTGTCATCCGCCGTGCCGTCAAACCGCTCAAGCAACTCTCCGCTTCGGCTGGAGAGGTGGCTAAGGGTCATTTCAGCACCGCTCTGCCCGTCATCAAGCACAACGACGAGGTGGGGGTGTTGCGCGACTCCTTCGACGATATGCAGAAGTCATTGACGAAGTATGTCGAGGAGCTGAAGACCACCACGGCATCGAAGGCTGCCATCGAGAACGAACTGGAGGTGGCCCACAACATCCAGATGGGAATGCTGCCCAAGACCTTCCCACCCTACCCCGACCGCAATGACATCGACATCTACGGCTCGCTCAACCCGGCAAAGGAGGTGGGCGGCGACCTCTTCGACTTCTACATACGCGACGACATGTTGTTCTTCTGCATCGGCGATGTGTCGGGCAAGGGGGTGCCGGCATCACTGGTGATGGCTGTCACCCGCACGCTCTTCCGCAATATCTCTGCACACACAGCGGAGCCTGGGCAAATCGCAGCCGCTCTCAACAACACCCTGTCGGAGGGCAACGACACCTGCATGTTTGTCACCCTCTTCGTGGGTATCCTCCATCTTTCCGACGGCACCCTCTCCTATTGCAATGCCGGGCACGACAAACCGATACTCATCGGACAGGAAGTGCGCACACTGCCCTGCGAGTCCAATGTGCCTCTCGGCGTAAGCGCCGGATGGACATTCACCGCACAGACGGCACACATCACCCCGCAGACTACGATCTTCCTCTATACCGACGGCCTCACCGAGGCCGAGGATGCCAGCCATGCGCAGTTTGGCATCACACGGGTGAATCAGACAGCCAAGATGATAGCGGCACACGGTGACGACCAGCCCCAAAAACTCATCGAGAGCATGGCCTCTGCAGTGAAAGACTTCGTGCGCGAGGCCGCACAGAGCGACGATCTGACGATGCTCGCCCTCAAATACTTGAAAACCAATGGACAATAAAGATAACAAAAAAGAACCCGACAAGAACCAGCACAACGAGACGGAAGAGCCGACAGGTGGCAACGAACTGGTGCGCCGCATCGCGGAGCAGAAATATGAGTTCGGCTTCACCACCGACATCCACACCGAGATCATCGAGAAAGGGCTCAATGAGGAGGTGGTGAGGCTCATCTCAAAGAAAAAGGGTGAGCCGCAGTGGCTCCTCGACTTCCGCCTCAAAGCATTCAGATATTGGACGACACTGAAGCAACCCACATGGGGACATGTGCATCTGCCCGAAATCGACTATCAGGCCATCTCTTACTACGCCGACCCCATGGCCAACAAACCCAAAGGTGATGGGAAGATCGATCCCGAAGTGGAAAAGACTTTCGACAAACTGGGCATACCTCTCGAGGAAAGACTTGCCTTGAGCGGCAATACTGCCGTCGATGCCATCATGGACTCCGTGTCGGTGAAGACCACGTTCAAGGAAAAGCTGGCCGAGAAGGGTATCATCTTCTGCAGCATCGGCGATGCCATCAAACTGCATCCCGACCTCGTGCGCCAATACCTGGGGACCGTGGTGCCCTATCGCGACAATTTCTATGCAGCACTCAACAGCGCCGTCTTCAGCGACGGCTCGTTCGTCTATATCCCGAAGGGGGTGCGCTGCCCCATGGAACTGAGCAGCTACTTCCGCATCAACGCACGCAATACCGGACAATTCGAGCGCACACTCATTATCGCCGACGACGACTCCTACGTGAGCTATCTCGAGGGATGCACCGCACCGATGCGCGACGAGAACCAGTTGCATGCGGCCATCGTCGAGATCATCGTCAACGACAGGGCTGAGGTGAAATACTCCACCGTGCAAAACTGGTACCCCGGCGACGAGAACGGCCGCGGTGGGGTGCTCAACCTCGTGACGAAGCGAGGCGAACTGCGGGGAGAGCGCTCCAAACTCTCCTGGACGCAAGTAGAGACGGGCAGCGCCATCACCTGGAAATATCCCTCGTGTATCCTACGAGGCGACCACAGCGTGGCGGAGTTCTACAGCGTGGCTGTCACCAACCATTTCCAAGAGGCCGACACGGGCACGAAGATGATCCACCTGGGAATGGACACCAAGTCGACCATCATCTCCAAAGGCATCTCCGCCGGAAGGTCGCAGAACTCCTACCGCGGACTGGTGCGCGTCGCACCCAACGCCGACAGGGCACGCAACTATTCCAGCTGCGACTCTCTGCTCCTCGGCAGCGACTGCGGGGCTCACACCTTCCCTTATATGGATATCCACAACGACACCGCCATCGTGGAGCATGAGGCCACCACATCGAAAATCAGCGAGGATCAGCTCTTCTACTGCAACCAGAGGGGCATTCCCATGGAGGAGGCTGTTGGACTCATCGTCAACGGCTATGCCAAAGAGGTGCTCCAGAAACTGCCGATGGAATTTGCCGTGGAAGCACAGAAACTGCTGAGCGTCTCCCTTGAGGGAACGGTCGGCTAAACGACTACACACTAACAACAACCTATCACATCATGCTGACAGTAAAGAATCTCCATGCCTCCATCGGAGGAAAAGAAATATTGAAGGGCATCGACCTGACCATCCGCGATGGCGAGACTCATGCCATCATGGGACCCAACGGGTCGGGAAAGTCCACACTCAGTGCCGTACTCGTGGGAAATCCTCTCTATGAGGTGACCGAAGGCGAGGCTGTATTCAATGGCAAAGACCTCCTGGCGATGAAACCCGAGGACCGCGCCCATGAAGGACTCTTCCTCTCCTTTCAGTATCCCGTTGAGATACCCGGGGTGTCGATGACCAACTTCATGCGGGCCGCCATCAATGCCAAAAGAGCATATCTGGGACTCGAAGCCCTCAATGCCGCCGAATTCCTCAAACTCATGCGCGAGAAGCGCAAGATCGTGGAACTCGACAGCAAACTCGCTCACCGCTCCGTCAACGAGGGATTCAGCGGCGGCGAGAAAAAGCGCAACGAGATCTTCCAGATGGCTATGCTCGAGCCACGGCTTGCTATCCTCGACGAGACCGACTCGGGCCTCGACGTCGATGCCATGAGGATCGTGGCCGAAGGCGTCAACAAAATGCGAACGCCAGAGACTTCCACCATCGTCATCACTCACTATGAACGCCTGCTCGACATGATCCGGCCCGATGTCGTGCACGTGCTCTATCAGGGACGTATCGTCAAAACCGCAGGTCCCGAACTGGCTAAGGAGATTGAGACCAAGGGGTATGACTGGATTAAAAACGAGATCCATGGGTAGCGAGCAACAGTACATCCAACTCTATGAGCAATGCCGGGGCATGATCTGCGGTCATTCGGCCAGCGCACTCAACCAAGTGCGCGACAAGGCTTTCGACGACTTCCGACGCCTGGGATTCCCTTCACGCAAGGTGGAACGCTACAAATACACCGACATGCAGCGGCTCTTTGAGCCTGACCTGGGACTCAACCTCAAGCGCCTCGACATACCGGTCAATCCCTACGATGCCTTCCGGTGCGACGTGCCCAACCTCAGCACATCGCTCTATTTCGTGGTCAACGACCAGTTCTACGACAAGGTGCTCCCCAAGGGCCATCTGCCTGAAGGGGTCGTGGTCGACTCACTGCGCACCACGGCGGAGAAGCACCCTGATCTCATCGCCAAATACTACGCACGCCTCGCCAAGACCGACGAGGATGCGGTCACGGCACTCAACACCATGCTCGCACAAGACGGACTGCTCGTCTACGTGCCCAAGGGGGTGGTCGTGGAGCGCACCGTACAGGTGATCAATATCCTGCGAGCAGATGTCGACCTGATGGTCAACCGACGCGTGCTCATCATCGTGGAGGAGGGGGCTGAGATCAAACTTCTTTTCTGCGACCATACCGCCGACGACCGGCAGTTCCTCACCACTCAGGTCATCGAGGCCTACGCCGAAGAGAATGCCTCGCTCGAACTGTATTGCCTCGAGGAGTCGCACAACAAGAACGTCAGGGTGAGCAACCTCTATGTCGAACAACTGGCCAACAGCCGGGTGAGACACAATATCATCACACTCCACAACGGGGTCACACGCAACCGCACCGACCTCTTCCTCCGTGGAGAGGGTGCCGAATGCTGGCTCAACGGTTGCGTGATCGCTGATAAGCACCAGCATGTCGACAACAATACGCTCATCGACCACCAAGCTGCCCAATGCGCCAGCCATGAACTTTACAAATACGTGCTCGACGAACAGGCCACAGGGGCTTTCGCCGGTAAGGTGCTCGTACGTCACGGTGCCCAGAAGACGGTCTCCGAGGAGACCAACCAGAATCTCTGCGTCACCAAGGAGGCACACATGTTCACACAGCCTATGCTGGAGATCTATGCCGACGACGTGAAATGCTCGCACGGCAGTACGGTGGGACAGCTCAACGATGCCGCCCTCTTCTACATGCAGCAGCGTGGCATACACCTCCAGGAGGCACGCCTGTTGCTCCAGACGGCTTTCGCCAATCAGGTGATCGACCAGATCCACCTCACACCGCTCCGCGACCGGCTCCACTATCTGGTCGACAAGCGTTTCCGTGGAGAACTCAACAAATGCGAGGGCTGCAAACTGTGCAAATAAGCCCTCCACACCACTTTTAAAACAGATGAAAGGATGTTTGATATAAAGCTTATCCGCAACGATTTCCCCATCCTGGCACGCACCGTCTACGACCGGCCGCTGGTCTATCTCGACAATGCGGCCACCACGCAGAAACCGCTCTGTGTGCTCGACGCCATGCGGGAGGAATACCTCAACGTGAATGCCAACGTGCACCGGGGGGTGCATTACCTTTCCCAGAAAGCCACAGACTTGCATGAGGCTGCCCGTGAGACGGTGCGGCGATTCATCCATGCCAGAAGCTCGTCCGAGATCGTCTTCACCCGCGGCACCACAGAGGCTATCAACTTGGTGGCCAGTTCGATGGGTGAGTTGATGAAGGAGGGCGACGAGGTGATTCTCTCGACGATGGAGCACCACTCCAACATCGTGCCATGGCAACTCCTTGCCATGCGAAAGGGCATACGCATCAAGGTGATTCCCATCAGCGACAGCGGCGAACTCATCCTGGAGGAATACGAGAGACTGTTCTCTGACCGCACACGCATCGTCAGTGTGGCTCATGTGAGCAACGTGCTCGGCACGGTCAATCCCGCTGCGGAGATCATCCGCATCGCCCATGAGCATGGCGTTCCCGTCATGCTCGATGCCGCTCAGAGTGCCCCTCACATGCCCATCGACGTGCAGTCGCTTGGCTGCGACTTCCTGGCCTTCAGCGGCCACAAAATGTATGGCCCCACTGGCATTGGCGTGCTCTATGGACGGGAGGAATGGCTCGACAAGATGCCGCCCTATCAGGGTGGAGGCGAGATGATCGACACCGTGAGCTTCGAGAAAACCACTTTTGAGGCGCCTCCTCTGAAATTCGAGGCTGGAACACCCGATTTCGTCGCCACTCATGGTCTGGCCGTGGCCATCGACTATATCGAGCGCATCGGATTCGAACAGATCGCCGCCCATGAGCATGACCTCACCCGATACTGCTCACAACAGCTGCAGCAGATCGACGGTATGCGCCTCATCGGACAAGCCCCGCAGAAAGATGCCGTGGTGAGCTTCCTCGTCGGCGACATCCATCACCTCGACATGGGCACCCTGCTCGACCGCCTGGGCATCGCTGTGCGCACAGGCCATCACTGTGCCCAACCTCTGATGCAGCGCATGGGCATACTCGGCACTGTGCGGGCCTCGTTTGCCCTCTACAACACACGCGACGAGGTCGATGCTCTCGTGGCTGGCATCAGGAGGGTGAGTCAAATGTTCTAATCCTGTCACGGTCGTCACATGCTCAAAAACCATTACTATCAAGGACTCATCGAGGCGGGTTGCGACGAGGCCGGAAGGGGTTGCCTGGCGGGCAGCGTCTATGCCGCAGCGGTCATCCTTCCTCCCGATTATCAGAATCCCCGGTTGAATGACTCCAAACAACTCACGGAGAAGCGGCGTTACGCGCTCCGTGAGGAAATCATCCGCGATGCCGTGGCATGGGCCGTGGGCATCGTCACTCCCGAGGAGATCGACCGCATCAATATCCTCAACGCTTCGATCCTCGCCATGCACCGCGCACTCGACCAACTCACCGTGCGGCCTGAGGCTGTCATCGTCGACGGCAACCGCTTCAGACCCTACGGTGACCTGCCCTGCGCCACCATTGTCAAGGGTGACGGCAAATACCTCTCCATCGCGGCTGCCAGCATCCTCGCCAAAACTTACAGAGACGACTACATGAATACCCTCGCCCGGGAATACCCGCAATACGACTGGCTCAACAACAAAGGCTACCCGACGCGCAAACACAGGGAGGCGATCCGACTTCACGGCATCACACCCTATCACCGCAAATCCTACAACCTGCTTGGCGACGGTCAGCTCATGCTGGATTTCGGTGATTGAGAGTCCAAAATCCTTTAGCGATAAAAAGTTTTCACATCGGGCCCCACTGACAAAACGGGCAATTCATAGAGAAAAAAGCAGCGTTATCATTCTTTTTAAAAAATTATTACTACCTTTGCAAAGCAATGGCAGACACTTCGGCAAACCCTGCCGGGCAATGCGCATCATAAAACCTAAGACAACCCGAGAGTCCACGCAAGGATGGCAACTAAACGATATTCCACAGGAAACGGCATGATCAAGACCGCTGTCATCATTCTCGACTTCTTGATCATGAATCTGATGCTGTATTTCGCATCGGAATACCTCCACCACATCTGGGCTATTTACCCTCCCTATTTCAGGGCAGAACCACGGCAGACTTTCGTCATGGCCAACGTGGCGATGATCATCAGCCAGTTTGTTGTCGGCTCGATCATCCACCACCGCCGCACCAATTTCGACGAGGTCTTCATCAGTGTCTCCAAACTCTGCCTGCTGCAGGCGACTGTCATGTTCTTCACGCTCCGCATCCTGGGCGAGAGCGGGGGCATGTTCAGGTTCATGGTCATCTTTGTCGTAGCGGAGATCCTCATCATCTTCATCAGCCGCCTGATCGAGAAACTCTTCATCAGACTGTTCCGCCAAGCGGGACGCAACACTCGGAGCGTGGTGTTCGTGGGGAGCGACCCCTCACTGCTCATGCTCTACCGCAACCTCATCTCCGACTCGTCGACGGGATACCTCATCAAGGGCTATTTCGCCAACGAGAAGATGGAAGACTGCCCCGACGCCATCAGATACCTGGGCGACATCAATGAGCTCAACAGGCTCACAGCGAAATACACTTTCAACGGACGGAACAATGCGCCGGATGCTCACCAGGTTCTTCCTGGCGAGTTTGACATCTCCGCCATCGACGAACTCTTCTGCAGCATTTCCCACGATGAGAACGACGAGATCGTGAGCCTCATCAGATTCTGCGACAAAAACCTGGTGCATTTCTACTATCTGCCCAGGATGTCGGGCAACTTCCTCCTCAACCTGCAGCCTGAGCAACTGGGTGAGACGACTGTGTTCACCAACCACTATGAACCACTGTCCAGCCCGATCAATCAGTTTGTGAAGCGCAGCTTCGACATCACCGTGAGTCTGATGGTTTGCACCGTCATGCTGCCCTTCATCCCCATCATCGCTTTCTTCATCAAGCGGCAGAGCCCCGGCCCTCTCTTCTTCAAGCAAGAGCGCACCGGACTCAACGGCAAGACCTTCATTTGCTATAAGTTCCGCTCGATGCATGTCAACAGCGATGCCGACAAAGTGCAAGCCACCAAAGACGATCCGCGCAAATTCCCCTTCGGCGAGTTCATCCGCCACACCAACATCGACGAGTTCCCGCAGTTCTACAACGTGCTCCGTGGCGACATGAGCATCGTCGGACCCCGTCCGCACATGCTGGCCCACACCGAACAATACGGCAAGATCATCGACAAGTATATGGTGCGCCATTTCAGCCTTCCCGGCATCACCGGCTATGCGCAAGTAAGCGGATGCCGAGGCGAGACCAAGGAACTGTGGCAGATGGAAGAGCGCATCAAGAAAGACATTTGGTATATCGAGAACTGGTCGTTCTGGCTCGATATCAAGATCATACTCAAGACGGCTGCCACCCTCATCATCCCCGATCAGAACGCCTATTGATTTCAATTACACAGAAGGCTCGATTTGTGCAAACAAATCTTAAATTTGCTGAATTTTTATTATAATATCTACCATCACCTCTTTTTAAAAGCATTATTAAAGCCGAATTATGTAATTTTGCCAAGTTATAATTCGACATAGCCCTAAAAGCCTGTCACTCTCTTCTTTAAGGTAAACTATTTTAAGACATTTCTGAGATAACCGTTGTATTCACCAGAATCCACATGGTGTATCATAAGTAAAAAAACGTATTACGAAATCATCAACATGTTGAAAAGGCTCACTACACTTGCGATTTCTATCCTGGCCATCACTACAGCCATCGCTTCACCCATCGATAAGCCTACAGCGCTCTCCAATGCCAAGACTTTCCTTTCAAGCAAAGGAATAGCCGCCGAGCTGTTGGAGTCTGAAGCAATCACGTTCTCCCGAGAGGGGAATCAGGACCAGGCTTGCTTCTACGTCTTGAATGCTGCTGACAACCAAGGATTTGTCATTGCATCTGCCAACGATTGCACCAACCCCATCCTGGGCTATTCCGACAAAGGTCATGTCGACCCGGCCAACATGCCCGATGGATTGAAAGCACTGCTCGGCTATTATCAGGAAAGCATTGGCGACATCATCTCAAAAGATGAGAAGGGCGAGATCATCAAGACCAATGGTCCTCGTCACACCATGTCGGTGGCCAGATACCCAATCAAGCCGATGCTCACCAAATTCTTTGGCCATCCAAGTCCCTACAAGGACAAGAACCCCTCGAGAAACGACTCCATCTGTGCTTCAGGCTGTTCCACCATCGCTCTCTGCGAGATCCTGGCCTATCACAGCTACCCGGCCGTATTCCCGGCACAGGCGGGTTACACCACAGAGACACAGCTGATCGAGATACCCGAACTTCCCGAACAGGCCATCGACTGGCAAAACATCAAGTCCAACTACACCATCGACGCTTACAACAAGGTGGAGAAAGAGGCTGTGGCGACACTGGTGAGGTATGTGGGACAAGGCCTCAAGAGCGACTACATGACCACAGGTGGCACCTCCTCACGTGCCAACATGCTGGTCAACCTGGTCAAGAAACTGGGTTACAACTGCTCTTCCATGACCTATGCCACAAGCAAATTGGTGAACGAGTGGGAAGACATCATCTATAATGACCTCACCAAAGGACGTCCCATCCTGGTGACTGGCAGCAACATCGCTCCCAATGGTTCAGGACATGCCTTCGTCATCGATGGCTATGATCAGGATGACTACTACCACATCGACTGGGGATGGACCGCCGACGCAGCGGGATTCTTCCGCCTCATGGGACTGAGCCCTTACAACGACTCCAACTCCTACACGTATATGAGAAACGTGGCGTTCCTCTATAATGTGGAGCCCAAGACAACCTACGTCAAGGATGATCCATGCCCGCCATCCTCCTGCCTGCAACTTACAAAACTTGCCATCAACAGCGGCTTCATCACCACGACTTCCCGCAACAAACTGACAGTGGCCAAGGAATTTATCAATGGACTGGGTCTCGTGGATGAGTCCAACCAGCTGGTGAAGATCCTGGAAGCCGACACGCTGACATTCAAAGCTTCACAGTCGCTCAGCCACACCTGGGAGTTTGCAGACTGCAGCGACGTGAAAGACGGTGATTACCGCATCTATCCTGTCAGCAAACTCTCCGATGGCGACGGCATCTGGCATTTCAGCGAGTGCAACAGCACCAACGCTTTCGCCTACGCCAAGATCACTGGCGGAAAGGCTGCCCTGTCAGTCGGCAAGACGGTGGTCTATAATTCCTTCTATTGCGACAGCACCCTCGAGTTCATTCAGGGCGCAGCAAGGCATCTGTACCTCAACCTCACCAACAACACGATGGACCAGTTCAACCAGAGGTTATATCTCTTCGAGGACGATTTCCCCATCAACTACACCATCGCCCGTGTGCCCACCCGCAGCACCAATGACCTGGAGTTCCTGTATTTCCCCAAAAACACAGGTGACCACACCCTGAAACTCTGTACCGACACCGCCCGGAAAAACGTGCTCTACGAGCGCCAGGTGAATGTGAAGAAAGCAGTGACCTACAAACTCAGTTTCACTTACGAGGTCGACAATTTCGATACTGAGAACAACTATCTCTACGGCAACAAGATCCGCATTCGTTTCAAGGTGACCAACACAGGCGACGTGGACTACGACGACTTCATCCGTGTCTTGCTCCGCCAATACTCATGGAACGACACTAAGAAAATGGTGGTACACATCCCCAAAGGCGAGACACGTGAGTTTGAGTGGACCAGCCAGGACCTGATCTATGGCGTGTCCTATCCGCTCTCCATCTACTACAAGGGCACCAGTAAGGCCGACAACACCGTGGCCAGCACCAGGGCCGTCTACATCAACTTCAAACCCAGAAGGGGTTTCTGCACCTGGAAAGCCGACGGCAAGATCCTTGCCACCGCACCCGACAAAGAAGCATTTGTGGTGCCTGAGGATGTCGTGGCCGTGTCGTTCGTCGGCAACACCACCGTGCCGTCGGATATCACGCCCAACAGCAACCCCAATACGTTGTACTACGTGACCAAGAAATATGCCAGTCTGAACGGTTATAACCAGATCGTCAACGACAAGGCCGACAACATCTCGCTCATCGACGGCTATTCCTGCTACGTGCCGCTGGATTTCAAGGCCACCAATATCAGCTACACCCGCACCTTCCAGAAAGGGTTCATGGGCCGCCGCAACCAGAACAACTGGAGCACCATCGTACTGCCGTTCACCGTCGATCAGGTCCAGAACACCTACGACGGCTCCACCATCGACTGGTTCAAGCCCAACGACGCGTCTGGAAGCAAGAATTTCTGGGTGAGGCAGTTCTATGGCGAGGAGGGACTTAGCGTCTACTTCAACAATGCGGAGAAGATGGAGGCCAACATCCCTTACCTGATCACCGTGCCCGGCGACTACAAAGGCGAGGCCTACTCACTGGTGGGCAAACCGCTGGTGTTCAGTGCCGAGAACGCCGATGTCATCAGCCAGAAGATCATCGCAGATGCACGCAACTTCAATTTCCAAGGCTCGCTCTCCGAGACTGCCACGACAGGCGAGTTTGTCTATCTCCTCGATGAGGAAGACAATGGCAACCACTTCATCTACTACAGTGGTGAGAACACGGTGAAACCGTTCCGCGCCTACTTCACTTCGGAGACGGAGCCGACCGACAACAGCATCCTACGTGTAGCCTCCTATATCGACATCCCGACGGCTATCGACGACGTGGCTACAAGCCTGACAAGCACTCCGGGCCGCACCACTGTCTACAGCATCACAGGCACCGTGGTGAAACACGCGACCGACGCCACACCGCGCGAGATATTGAGCGGCCTGCCCTCAGGCATCTATATCATCAACGGTAAGAAATACATCAAATAAAACATTACTTCCCTCCATTAAACAAATAGAGACGCCACAATGTGACGTCTCTATTTGTTTTCAGCCTCTCCAGAGAAAACAAATTGATGGTCCTGCAACTGCCATTCCGCCAAACCGAAACGCACAAGCCGGGCCAGGATGACCACCGTGCGGTGGCGCGGCACCTTGCTGCGGCGCGCCACCTGATTGAGGGTCAATGGCGGGGCTTCGGCCATGACACGCATCACCTGCGCCTCATCATCACCGATATTCACCAATTGTCCTCTGGGCGAGAGCTCATCACGCCAAATACGCAAATGCACCGGCGAGGCCACAATGTTCTCGTCCTCCACCCGGATATAGGCACGCCATCTCCCGTCGTCGCCAAGCGCACGGATGGGTTTCTTGTCTGACCGGGGCACTGTGGCAATGACGATCGAGCGGCCCTCGGCCTGGAAGGTCTCGAAGGAGATGGCGGCTGCTGGCCGGCAATAGTCTTCGGCTGCCGAGCGCATCATGAAGATTTCCTCTTCCGACCTCACTCCCGACAGGTTGCCGTCATCACGCACGCCGATCAGCAGCCGTCCACCGTCGGTGTTGGCGAAGGCCGACACCGATTTGGCCAACTTGCAGGCGTCGGTGATCTTGCATTTGAAGTCTTGCTGCTGATGCTCACCCTCATGGATGAGTCGCAGGAGAAAAGCCTTGTCGCTCATGGCAAAAGCAAAAAAAGAGGGGGTGCTGCGACACCCCCACTTGTCGGGTTAGTAAATATAAATCCTGTAGTTCTTGATGCTTCCCGGCGCTCCTTCTTCCGCACGGGGCAAGTACTCTATCGCACCGACATGCTGCACGCTGCCCAGGTCGATGACGAGCAGATGGGGGACTGAAGCGCTGCGCTCCGTCTGCCAGTAGGTCGACTCTTGTAGGTCGAACACCTTGTCGCCCGTATGGTTGCCGTTCTCTTCCTCACTGTTGGCATACTTCGTGGTCCATGGTTCACGGCTCAACCGTTTGCCGTCTGTACCTTGCAGATAGAGCTCGGCTATGGCGGCGCGGTCGCCGTCCTTCTGCGTCGAGAGACATTCGATGGCGAGGTAACGGCCCTTGGCGGCAGTGGGGAATTTCACCGTCTGCCAGCCGTTGCCCGGCTTGAAGTCGCCTGTTGCCACGGGGGTGGCCGAGTTCAGGTCGGGCTTGTCGCCGATATTATTGTGCTTGTTGCTCTTCTCCAACTGCAGTTTGTTGAGTTCAGGCTCTGCCTGTCCCCAGACGACGGTCTCCTTCGGTCCCACCACGTCGAGCACGATCACCTCGTTGCGGCCTTTCTTCAGCCAGCAGCCTGGCACGTAGAGCGTCTGCTGCGGACCGATTGACCAGATGCGGCCCATGGCGTGGCCGTTCACCCAAACCTGACCCTTGCCCCAGGTCTCGAAATTCAGGAAGGTGTCGCCCACCTTCTTGAGGTTGAAGTAGCCGCGGTAGTAGCCTCGACCGTTCTCTCGTTTGGCGAATCCGTCGCTGAGAGGCTGCTCAATCTTATTGGTGTCGAAAGCCTTTGCGGCTCTCCCGTAGTCGTCGGAAATGGGGGTCATGGTCCACCTCTTCAGATTCCACGTCACCTCATTGTAGTCTATCTCGGCACTGATCGTCACATCGCCCACAATGCCCTTGAAATCCTTGATGGCGCGACCGAAGTTGATGCGGCCCATGGCCTCGACGAGGATGGCCAGTTTCTGGCCTTTCCTGATGGCAGGCAGCGTGAGCGACTTCTCATTCTTCACGCGGTCTATCTTGCCGACGTACTGATCGTCGATGAACACCTGTGCGTAGTCGTGGGCTTCCATAGTCAGCACACTCTGTACAGGAACCTCAGGAAGTGCTGTCACATAATACGTCATGCCCCAGCCCAGACTCATTTCCTCGAAGGTCAGCGGACTGACCGAAGGTATCAGATGCTGATTGCCATAGAAGGGGGCGAACTCTGTCAACTCAAACTTCGGCACCGTGATGATGGGTGCTGCGGGCTTGGGCACGGAGGGCAACCGCTTGTCGCTGTATTTCTGCATCATCTCTCGCAACTCATAGTATTTCGGTGTGGCCTGCCCATACTCGTTGATAGGGGCATCATAGTCGTAGGAGGTCACATCGGGAGCGAAACCCGGACTGTTGGCACCGGCCCAGTGGCCGAAACTGGTGCCGCCGTGGGTCATGTAGAGTGAGAAGGAGATGCCTTTGGAGAGCATCTCGTCCATGCCGTCTACCATATCCTTGGCAGGGCGTGTCTCATGGCGGGCTCCCCACTTGTCGAACCAGCCGCTCCAGAACTCCGAGCACATCTTGGGGGCGTTGGGGCGCAACTCGCCGAGGCGGCGGAATTGCTGGTCGATGTTGGCGCCGGTGCCAAAGTTCATCGTCCAGGTGAGGTCGTCAAGGCCGTTTTTCTCGAAATTCGATGACCAGTCGCACTGGAAGAGGGCCATCTCACTGCCATAGATGGAGCGCAGGCAGTCGCGGATCTCACTCACGTAGGGTTTGTCCTCGCCATACGAGCCATATTCATTCTCCACCTGTATCATGATGATGGGGCCTCCGTTCTGAATGGTAAGCGGAGCCAGTTGCTCGCCCACCTTCTGCTCGAAAATCTTCACGCGCTCCATGAAATAGGGGTCGCGCTCGCGCAACTTGATGTCCTTCTTCTTCAGCAGCCACCAGGGCAGTCCGCCCATCTCCCACTCCGCACACACGTATGGGCCAGGGCGCACGATCACATACATGCCGTTTTTCTGAGCCAGGCGGCAGAAGGCTGCCACGTCGTTGTTGCCGGTGAAATCAAACTGCCCCTCGCGCTGTTCGTGGATGTTCCAGAACACGTAGAGGCAGAGGGTGTTCATGCCCAGGGCCTTGCACATCTTGATGCGGTGATCCCAATAGGCTTGTGGGATGCGGGGGTAGTGCACCTCTGCCGCCTTGATGACGAAAGGCTTACCATTGAGCAAGAATGTCTTCTCACCCACGGTGAATGTGTCTCCTTTTCCAGCCAAGGCCGGAGAAGCCGCTGCCATCAGCAGCAATGCTGTGAGCAGCAATCTTGTCTTTTGTAGTATTTTCATAAGGTTAGGGTTGGTTTGTTCAGAAACTGTCGAGCCATGACTTCAGTTCCATAATCATCTCGATATGGTATTTGAAACTCAGCCGGCTTCCCCATCCGTGGCCGCCGTCGGGATAGACATGCAGCGATGCCGGCACGTCGTGGCGGTAGAGCTCCAGGTAGTAATTGGATCCGTTGGAGGGGGGCACCACCGTGTCGTCGTCGCTCAGCGCGATCCATGCCCGTGGCGTGGTCCGCGTCACTTGCATGTCGCTGCTGTAGTTCTTCTCCTTGCGCTTCTGGTTGCCTTTGCCCAGGAAGTTGTCATGAGATCCCTGATGGGTGAAGCCGTTCATCATGGTGATCACCGGGTAGAAGAGGATCTGGAAATTGGGCTTTGCTGTTCGCTCGCCCAGTGTAGCCACGATCGAGGCGAGGTGGCCACCTGCCGAGGAGCCCATGATACCCACTTCGTTGGATTTGATATGCCATTGCATGGCGTTGCGCCTCACCATTTTGATGGCCTCTTCGGCATCCGAGATAGGCACCTCGGGATTGCCGTGAGGCATACGGTATTTGAGCACGAAAGCGGCGATGCCCATGTTCTGGAAGAACCGCGCCCACTCATGTCCCTCATGGTCCATGGCCAGTCCGGTGTAACCTCCGCCCGGACAGATGACGATAGCGCGTCCCGTGGCCTTCTTTTCCACTGGCAGATAGATCCACACCTTCGCTGTGTCATTGGCCATCCCACTCCTGTTGGGAGCGCCCTTGGGCCATAGATTCATCACTTTCACACTCTGGGCCGAGAGGCCGAGCACCACGACCATTGCGGTCATCAGCATAAGAATTCTTTTCATTGTCGCAAGTATGTAATTATCGTGCTATTTGCCCTCTGATGGCAAATAAACCGTTTTTCTTTTGCAAAGATAGCGTTTTTTTTGTAATATTGCGACGTATTTCGACAATAACACCAACAACATCCATAAAAATCATCATGCAAAAACGTATCTTATTGCTCGCTTCCGTCGCAATGATGGCTGTGAGCCTGCAAGCCAAGGTGAGGCTTCCTCACCTCATCAGCGACGGCATGGTGCTTCAGCACAGCACCGAAGCCCGGCTCTGGGGCTGGGACAAGCCCGGAAAGAAAATCAATGTCACCGTGTCGTGGAGCACACAGACCTATACCACCAAGACTGGTTCCGACGGCCGGTGGATGGTGAAAGTGGCCACGCCGGAGGCCAGCTACACGCCCCACTCCATCACCTTCGACGATGGTGAGCCTACCACGATCCAGGGCGTGCTCTTGGGTGAGGTGTGGGTGTGCGCCGGACAGAGCAACATGGAGATGCCGGTCAAGGGCTTCGGCAACTGTCCCGTGGAGGGTTATGTCGACGAAGTGGTCAACGCCCGCCAGTACCAGGGTATTCACTATGTGAAGATCCCGAGCATCATGCGCATGACTCCACAGGAGGATGCTGACTGCGAATGGCGCGGCATCAGTCCACAGACCATCGGCGACGCTTCCGCCACGGGGTATTTCTTCGCTCAGGTGATCCACAAGGCCCTCGATGTTCCCGTAGGACTGGTGATGGCCAACAAGGGCGGCACCCGCGTGGAGAGCTGGCTCACCCGCGAGAATCTCGAGCGCTACACCAAAGAACCGCTCGACTCGATGGAAATCGTCAAAGGACACGACTGGGACTATCACCGCCAACTGGTGTGGGGCAACGGCACTTTCAATCCCATCCTCAACTACACGGTCAAGGGCATCCTCTATTATCAGGGCTGCTCCAACGTCGGCGACCCGGGCGATCAGTATTCTGAGCGCATGGCGCTGCTCGTCAAACAGTGGCGGCAACAGTTTGGCTTGGGCGAGATTCCTTTCTATTTCGTCGAAATCGCTCCTTATTTCTACGACAAGATCGATGCCGACAACGGTGCGCGCCTGCGCGAACAACAATATAAAGCTTCTAAAATCATCCCCAACTGCGGACTTGTCTGCACCAACGACCTGGCCTATCCTTATGAGTTCACCCAAATCCACCCCACCCAGAAAAAACCTGTCGGGCAGCGCTTGGCATACTTAGCCCTCAACCAGACCTACGGCATGACCGACATCTGGTGCAAGAGTCCGTCGTTCAAGGACATGAGAATCGACGGCAGCGACGTCCATATCCATCTGGCCGATGACTACGGAGCAATCAACCGCTTCGAGGATATCCAGGGCTTCGAAGTGGCTGGCGAGGACCGGGTGTTCCATCCTGCCAAAGCCGTGCATTTCTGGCAACCCGGTGGCGGCTATTGGGACGAGACCATCAAAATCAGCAGTCCGGAGGTGGCCAAGCCTGTCGCCGTACGCTACTGCTTCAAGAATTTCCAGCTTGGCAACCTCAAAAACGGTGCCGGACTGCCTCTCTTCCCTTTCCGTACCGACAACTGGTAAAAAAACGCTCTGCATCACGCTTCATGAAGCATCATCCCTTGTCACAATTCCGCTTCTGCCCTGTCTGCGGCAGTGAGCATTTCGCCGCCAGCAGCGAGAAAAGCAACCGCTGCGCCGACTGCGGCTTTGAGTTTTTCCTCAATCCCAGCGGTGCCTATGTGGCCTTCATCATCGATGATCAGGGCCGATTGCTTGTCACACGGCGCGACAGGGAACCCGCCTTCGGCACTCTCGACCTGCCAGGTGGTTTCGCCGACATTGGCGAGACCGCCGAGCAGGGCGTGGCCCGTGAGGTGAAGGAGGAGACGGGCCTCGACGTGGTGAGTGCCCGCTATCTCTTCACCATTCCCAACATTTATCTGTATTCCGGTCTCGAAATCCCCACCCTCGACCTGTTTTTCCGCTGCGAGGTGGCCGACATCAGCCGCCTACACGCCGCTGACGACGCCGCAGAATGCCTGTGGCTCGCTCCCTGCGACATCCATCCTGAGGATTTCGGCCTTCACTCCATACGCTCTGGAGTGGAGCGATGGCTGCGTCATACCGCAAATTCATAACTCGCCCTGAAAGGGCAAAAGCACCTTCCGTCAGTCCTGTAGCGAAGAACTGCAATGCCTCTATTGATTTCTTTGCGTCCATAATGATTGATTTAAATGGTTGTTAATAAAAGTTTGTTTACATTTAGTTTGCAAAGTGTAATTACTCAGCACCTAAGTAAGCATAGCCATTCGGGTGGATTTGCTTTTGTTCGGGCGGATTTGCATTTGTTCGGGCGGATTTGCCGCTCGGCACCCGATAGGGTGACGCTTGGCTTGTCCAAGAATCCGGCCGCA
>OCTW011599547.1_pt1 | contig 42002 bp, 54 predicted proteins | sample 1539671 | NCBI WGS metagenome assembly OCTW01 (sample SAMN02144230, study PRJEB22623) | gut metagenome | biome: sheep rumen | host: Ovis aries | place: New Zealand
GTGCTGATGTGGGCTGAGGAAGGCGTCGCCAAAAAAGGCGCCGTCCAGCGTAAGACCAGAAGCCAGTCTAAATTCTTTGTACGAAAGCGCAAGGGACATAACACTGGCCGCATGAGGGCTTATCGCTTCCTGGCTCACACTGAGAGCAGCGCCACCAGTGTGGAGGCGAATCTGTTCAGGGACTTCCAGGCAAACCTTGACAAGGCACTTAAAAAACAAGGACTCGTATAATGGACACCATTCCCACCACCACCTTGAGCGCGGGCAAAATCATTTTTGCCATCCTAAGCGGGAACACCGACGTCACCGACCGCGTGACCAAGATCTTCCCGGTTGTGGCCAGTGAGAACGCCACGCTCCCTTATATCCGCTATTGCCGCACAGGCATGAGCGCAACCCCGCAAAAAGCGGCACTCCCTGGTGCCGACGCGGCACTAATCACCGTCGAGTGTTACACCGCCAACTATCAGGAAGGCGTGGAACTCGCCGAGATTGTGCGGGCCGCCCTGGACTTCAAACAGGGGGGCGTCGGTAACATGAGGATGAGGAGCTGCACGCTCACCGATAGCGCCGAGGGGTGGCAGGATGATGCCTATATTCAGGAGCTCACTTTTCAAGTCAGAATTTAATAACCATAAAATCTGTTTTGCACAATGGAAGGATATGTAAATGGATCTGATCTGCTGCTGTTTGTTGGCGGCAAGGCTGTGGGCCACTGCACCAGCCACACCCTCACCTTCAACTCAGAGACAAAAGACCGCTCCGTGAAGCCCGTGGCATCCCAGGGCGCACAGGCCGGACTGTGGAAGGGCAAAGGTGTGACCGGTTTGTCTATCTCTATCAGTGCCGAGGGTCTGCGTTTCTACAACGAGACCGAGAACGGCTTCGACGAGATTTCTGCCAAGTGGGGAGCTGGTACCAGCTGCGAGGTGAAGGCCTACGAGCGTGGCGAGAATGGTGTGACCACCGAAGGCGCCAGCGCCAGCGAGCCCTATTTGCAGGGCAAGTTCGTCATCGCTTCGATCGAGGAAACCAGCCCCGCCCAGGATGATGCCACCTACAGCATCACGCTGGAGAACGACGGCGAGCCTGATGTTTATCCCGGCAAGGGCGCTTAATCTTTGAGCCATGCCCAAGATCGAGATTACTATCAACGGGAAAGCATACCCCTGTAGGCAGACTATGGGGGCTATGCTTCGTTTCAAGCGAGAGACTGGCAAGGAAGTGACCGACATCAAAGCCGACGACTTTTCTGATTTGGTCGCCTGGTTGTGGTGTTGTGTTGTTTCGGCGTGCAACCACGATGGTGTAGAGTTTGGCATGTCGCTCATGGACTTTGCCGACTCGCTGGATCCAGAGCAGATGGCCGCGTGGACTGAGAACGTGAACGCCGAGAACACGACCGACACCGACGAAAAAAAAAGCCGGTAGGCATTTATGATTTGATGGGGCTGGCCCTGGGCCAGGTCGGATTGTCCTACGATGACTTTTGCAGGTGCACGCCTGTGGAGTTTGGGCATGTTTATAAAGCCTACAGCGAGCAAGAAGAAGCCCGCCACCATGACCGCTGGGAGAGAATGAGGCTACTGGCCACTATAGTGATCCAGCCACACGTCAAGAAGAAGCTCACGGCAAAGAGCCTCATGCGGTTCCCCTGGGACGGCATGAAGGAGTCCAAAGAACAGCCGCAAGTCTCTAAAACCGAAGCAAAAAAGCGTTTCCAGGAACTCATAAAAAAGAGCTGATAACAACAAAATGGCAAAAGAAATCAAATTTAAGATACGACTGACAGTCGATGGCAAAGAACAGCTTGTTACCGCCACGACCACCACGCGCGACCTGGCCAAAAACCTGGATGCGGCGCGATCGTCAGCTATCCGTTTTCGCGACACCATTTTAACGATTAACCAGATGGGCCAGGCTTTTCAGGGCTTAATGTCCGGCCTGTCTGCTATCAGCTCAGCGATGAGCACATACACCCAGGCGTTTGCCATCCAGGAACAGAATGAGCAACGCCTGGCCACCGTTATGCGCGAGCGAATGAACGCGAGCGCACGCGACATCGAGCAGATGAAAGAGATGGCCGCCGCCCAGCAGCGTATAGGTATCATCGGCGACGAGGTACAGCTGGCCGGTATGCAGCAGGTGGCCACCTTCTTGAAAGAGAAGGATAGCCTGGCTGTATTACTGCCGGCAATGAACAACCTCATCGCCCAGCAGCGCGGCTATGCGGCGACAGCTGGCGATGCCCAGCAAATCGGCAACCTCATGGGCAAAGCGATGCAGGGCCAAGCCGCTGCGCTCAGGCGCGTGGGTATTACCTTCAACGAGGCTCAGGAGCAGGTGCTCAAGTTTGGCACCGAGAGCGAGCGAGCCAACATGCTGGCCGAGATCATTACCCAGAACGTGGGCAACATGAACGCCGAGCTCCGAAACACAGATAGCGGCAAGATGAAGGCCGTGGCTAACGACATCGGTGACATCGGTGAACAAATCGGCAAGGTGATGATGCCGTTCCAGGGTTTGATGCAGCAGATTACCCAAATAGGCTTCATGGTGATGGGCCTGGGGCAGATCTTCACCTCGTTAAAGGCTGTAATGATGGTGCTGGGGACAACGACCCGCCGCCTGATTGTTGCGTCAGGTCTGTTCTCTAAACAGGCATATATCCAAAGCGCAGCCACCATTATGCTGGGAGGCGCGAGTAAAACCACAGCCCTGGCTCTGGCCGGCTTGAAAATGGCCATCCGCGGGCTGTTGATCACGACAGGCGTCGGTGCTGCAATCATGGCGCTCACCTATGCGATCGAGCTGCTGATGAACTCCAGTGACGACACCGCCGAAAGTATCGAGAGCATGACCGACGCAGCCAACGAAGCCTCTCAAGCATACGTTCAGGCAAAATCGTCTATCGAGCTCAATATTGCCAAGCTCAAGAATCTCATCACGGCCAAGCAGCAAGGCAAAAATGTTACCAAGCAAGAGGCCGAGATGCTGACCACGCTCAATAATACCTACGGCGAAACGATGGGCTATTTCTCCAGCGTGGAAGCCTGGTACAAGGCACTCATCGCCAACAGTAAGGCGTACTGTGACCAAATGGTCATCGAGGCGCAAATGCGGCGCCTGGCCAACCAAATAGCCGAGAAGCGAGAGAAACAACGCGCTATCACCACCAACGACGACGGGTCAAAGCGCCATTATAGCACAAAGCGCGAGACCCGAGCTGTAGCCACGGGCCAGGTGGATGCCGGAGACGGCAAGGTTATCCCTGTCTATGAGACGAAGGAAATAGCCGGCACCAGTCAGATTGAGAAAGCCCAGCGGCAATATGATGATCTGGGCGCGTCTATCAGGGCCGACGAGAAGGCTATGCAAGACCTGGTTAAAACAAGCGCAAAAATAAAAATGCCTGTCACTGGCGCGGCGACTCCACCGAGCGCTACAAGCACAACAAAGGGAGGAAATCGGCCTGGAAAGACCGGCGATGCGAAGCCAGACAAAAAGGAACAGCTCAAGCTCATCGAAGAAGCCAAGACATACCGGGATCTCGAAAACAACCTCCGCTACTACCAGGAACAGCTTGAAAGCGTATCTATCTCAGACAGGGCAGCTATCGAGGATTTGGCCAAAAAGAAGAAGGCCGTCGAAGATCAAATCCGTGTTTTCAACGAATTGCAAGAAGCGGCCACCGCCGACAAATCAATCGAGAAGCTCAACAATGCGGAAATCACCACGCGCAAGCAGCTCAATGAGAAATTACAATATTACAACAAGCTCCTGGAAGAAGGCGATGCCAACCAGCGAGAGTTTGCCCAGCGCGGCATCAATGAGCTCAATAAATTATCCGAGGCATGGGATCAGCAACTTGCGAAACTCAACGTGCCGACGGAAACCGACACACTCAAAGACATCGACACGGCCATCCAGTTCTACACCGAGCAGCAACAGCGAGAGGATGCCGACAACATATACAAGACCCAGGGCATCATCAACGCCCTGACAGATAAACGCCGCGTTCTGCAACTGAGCATAGACCTGCCAGACATGCAGCGCGAGGTGGCCGACATCGAGAAATTGACAGGTCGCGAGCGTGCTGTCAAGATTCGCTCGATGGGCTTTGATGAGCTATCGGACAAAATCAGGGAGATTAATGACCTGATGCAGATGGAAGGCGTGACCGATCTGCAAAAGAGCCAGCTCGAAGAATTGCGCGACATTTATCGCGACTGGGCCGGTCAGGTAGTAAGAAGCTTTAATACCGTGCGAGAAGGCTGGAGCAGCATCAAAGGAATAGGCGATGGTGTTACCAGTATCACCGACGCTCTGGAAGGGAACGGCAACGCCTGGCAGACAGTGACCGGCATTATTGACGGGTTTATCCAGCTCTATGAAGGGGTTATGGGCATCGTTAAGATCGTTCAGATGATGACCGCCATGACAAAGGTACAAACCGCCGCCACTATTGCTGGAACCGCCGCCACTACCGCCGCCACTACCGCCGAGGCTACTGATGCGGCAGCCCAAGAAGTCAACGCTTTGGCCAAGATCCCAGTTATTGCCGCTAACAAAGCGGCCACTGCCAGCTATATGGAATTAGCCAGCGCTGCCTACTTTGCCGCCCATGCTTATATACCATTTGCCGGCTTCGGCATAGCTTCGGGTTTTGCTTCGGCAGCCGTAGCCATGACCGAGGCGATTGGAGCTATCCCGTTTGCTCAGGGCGGCGTAGTGAGTGGCCCAACTTTTGCCCTGGTGGGCGAATATCCAGGCGCCAGCAACAACCCCGAGGTTATTGCGCCGCTTGACAAATTGCGTAATATGCTCGCACCGATAGGCGTAGGGACTGGAGGCGTGCGCTTTGAAATTGAGGGGCGCAAGTTGGTGGGCGTGCTCGCCAATGAGACCCGCGTGGGCAGCCGTTCAGGCAGAAGGACAAATATAAAGCTCTAAGGCCATGTATTTATACGGTTCATTTATCAACAAGAAGGGCGACACGGTGACGGTGCATATAGTCACCGGCGGCAGCAAAACCGTCGAGGTGGAGATCGGTGACGGAGCCAGCGGCGTGTGGTTCACAGATGACCCGGTGAACATATCGACCGAGGTAAACGACTGCTTCGACCACCTGTTGCGCCAAAGCGCCACCGTCCGATTGTTGACCGACAGCTTCATGGGCGACCTGTTCGCTACAACTTGCCGCGATGTCATGGTTAATATCTACCGGGGCGACGAGTGCCTGTTTGCCGGTTTTGTCGAGCCGCAAAGTTACAACCAACCATTCAACGAGGCCCTGGACGAAATTGAAATAAATTGCATCGATGTCCTGAGCGCCCTGCAATATTCATACTACAAGAATATCGCCACCGGCGGCATCGAGTACGCTGACATCAAGGCCAGCGCCGGTTATCGCACCTTCCATGCCATCACCGCCGAGATCCTGGGAAGTATCACCGCTGATCTTGATATTGTCGGAGGCCACACGCCCCGGCTGTTGTATGATGCAAGCAAAGCCATAGATCGGGACAATGCCAACCGTTACCTTATACTCCAGCAGCTCCAGATCAGCGAGCTGCTGTTCCTGGGTGACAGCGAGGACGATGTTTGGACTCAGGACGTAGTGCTGGAGGAACTGTTTCGTTATTTGAACCTGCACATCGCCCAGGTGGGTTTCAACTTCTACCTGTTCAGTTGGGAAACAGTAAAGGCAACCGGCAACATCGCCTGGCGCGACCTGCTGACCGGGCAGATTGCGCCGTCGAGCCAGTGTCAGAGCGTGACCATAGCCAACGAGATCGCCGAGGATTGTGACACCAACGTGAGCGTGGGCGAGGTGTTCAACCAGGTACAGGTAACGTGCGAGGTGAACGAGATCGAGAACGTCATCGAGTCGCCGCTGGACGACAGCGCGCTCATCCAGCTCTACAATAATTACCAGCAATATTGCACCGAGTTTAGCGTTGAGGGCACCGGCAAGAAGGCCAAAGAGGCTTTTAAGGTGGTCTGCGAGAATATGGGCATCACCTATTGGTCGCGGCGTCGCGGCGGTGCCGTACAGATGACCCTGGACTACCGCGAGGGCAGCATCACCGACTGGTTTATCCGCCTCAAGACGGCCAACGGGTGGACTTTTCCACGCCTGGGCGACGAAACCAAAGACCTGGTGCAATTATGCTGTATAAACAAGCCGCAACAGACACTCCCCAACTGGCTGGGCTCGCAGTTCGGGTCTTGCATCATGGGCTGGGGCAAAGTCGAGACAGCCCTGGCTCATACCGACAACAGCCCGGTGAGCAAGATCAACATGGAGGACTGCCTGGTCGTGGCCGTAAACGGCAACGGGAAGGACTTGACCAATATTATAGATCCTTATGGTCGAGTGGTCTATGGCAATCCATATCCAGATACCGCCGACATCCTGAGCGCCATACCCGTGGCTGTGTACCAGGGCGGCGCAAGTGGCATTTTTAGCCCAGCCGACGAAAGCATCACCAACTACATCGTTATTTCTGGCAAGATCACACTCAACCCCGTGATGTATGTGAGCGCCGACTATAACCAGGTGCTCGCGGATGAAGTCGGCACCCCTGTTCCAAGTCGCGATAATGACGACGGGCGTTATTATACACGCTTATATTGGGCCGCCGATACACCAGCCGCCGATCCCGTAAAGGCCGACCCGCCCAGCTTCGGGCTTGTGCCTTTCAGTGATAAAGGCCCCGAGAGCTACGAGTTCAAGTACAGCGGCGTGGGCGACAGTACCGACCAGGTGAGCAAGGTGGCCGTGCTGGCCTGTATGCTGATCATCGGCGACAAGTGCGTCGTCGAGACAGGCACCGACGGCCAACCCAGCGACTTCCACTGGCAGACCTACAAGACGCGCGAGCAGTGTGCCAGCGATGATGATTATTACAACCAGTGCTTCTTCATCGGCTTCGACCCGAAAATCGGCGACAAGCTGGTGGGTACCGAGTTCGACATCCAGAACAATATCAGCTACACGATGGGCATCGACGCCGAGGGTATGGCTATACCCATCACCAAAGACGTCAATGTGTCCGGCCAGGTCACGTTCAAGATCCTGGGGCCGGTTAACACCTACTGGGACGAATGGACACGCCGCCACAAGACCTGGTTTAGATCGGAGAAATACAGCAGCAAGAGCATCCCTCTGCTGGCCCATACGTCCAATATAGTCGTCAAAGGGCTTGAGGTGAAGATTTACAGCGACAACGGCCACATCAACAACGATGAGGACAACGACCTGGTTTACCTGAGCGACACAAACGAGCGGTTTTACAACAAGAAGGAGATCGACTTCAAGATAACGTCGGCCCTCACCGCCGCTGAGGCCGCCGCCCTGGGTGTAACCAACACCATCAACATGAACACGCCGCAAAATGTCGAGAGCAGCGACGGCGTGGTCACGATTTACGACGCCAACGCGCTCACGGTGGCCAAGCCCGAGCAGCTCTATGTCGATAGCTACTACAGAGAGAGCCACAAACCACGCCTGTTGCTCGAGCAGACGATCAGCGACACGGGCATCGTGAGCATGTTCAACCACTACACCCACCCGGCCCTGGGTAAGTCGTTTTTTGTGCTGGGCATCACGCGCAACCTGATGGACGGGGCCGCCATTATGACCCTGCGAGAATTAGATAACGAGCCATGATTGACGTTAAACTATTCAAGAAACCGAAAAAGAACGGAGGTACCGGCGCTGGAAGTGGCGGCAGCTCATCATCGTATTATCAGACATCGACCGCCGACAGGGCGACATACGCCGACAGGGCTGGTAATGCCGACTACGCTGTCGAGGCTGGACGCGCTACCTACGCTGTCGAGTCTGGACGCGCCACCTACGCCACTCATGCCGGCATCGCCGACGCCCTGGCTGAGGATAGTGTGATTTACGACCTTTTCCTTCGTAAGGATATAGATGACACGGCACACGGGCTGATCACCCTGGAGCAGGGTTTTGATGTCGATGAGCGGGCTAACTTCGGCGAGTTTTTCCCAGGTCTGTTTGGCACTGGCGCACAGATTGACAAGCACGGCCATGCCGAGCTCGACAGCCTGGATGTCCGTGGCACGCTTAGGGCCGCCGAGTTTGTGTTCAACAAGGTGAGCGCCGAGGAAGGCGACGCCATCCGATCCATCGGTCGCGGTACCATCGACACCGTGACCGTCGAAAGCGCAACCCAGGGAACCGCCACTTTGAGGATGCAGGGCGACGAATTGCCCTCGATCGACACGGGCGATATTTGCCGGGGCATGTATAACACCGTTTTCGGGAACTACCAGCAGCTCTTTGACGGTGACGATGCCAACGGGTTCAGAAGCAAAAAAGGGTTTTTCACCAGCTACTTTTATATCGTCAGCATCGACCCCGAGACCGTGAAGGATGGCGAGGACATGATCTACACCTTCCACTATGCGCTCCAGAACGCCACCACGCCTCACCCGTGCGCAAATATGAAGTTTGCCGTTTACGGCAACTTTGACGACACCAAGCCCGAGCGACAGTCGTGCATGTACATCACAAGCATCGGCATGGCTCCGCGCATGTTGATGCTGGCCGGAGTGAACGACTGGGCGTTCAGCAAATATAACATCAAAATCGCCCAGGGCTATATCGAGGGCCTGGTTGTGCGAGCTGTGGATGAGAGCGGCCAGGGCTATGACAAGGTGCTCAGTGGCAACGCCGGTCTCTATGTCGAGGATAATATCTACTTCGGTGGCATCCTTAACCAGTTCACGAGCGAGGACTTTGACTATCTCAAGTGGAAGCTGGGGTCAAACTACACCGCACAGCTCACCCGAGGAAGTGACAATATCGTGGTGGACGCTGTGGGCAACGTCGTGGGTGGCCTGGTTAAGACCGAGAACGGCAACACCATCTACAGGCTACAGACAGGCGTGACCATCTTCGACTCATACCATGACTGCTATATGACCGTCAACGGCATGGAAGGCGACACCGATATAGCCGACATCGGCGACACCGAGTTCGCCATGTATGCCGTGGCTACAGGCTGCCAGATTGAGATCGAGGGTGCAGACGTCAGAGTTGTGAGCATCGACAACGTGACAGCTGCGAGCACCGACGCCGAGCTTGAGACGATGAGGAACACCCAAGAGTGCAGCGTTAAGATCATCGTCAGGACAAACAGCGGCTGGACTACCCAGCTGACCTACCCCATCAAGATCACCCACCTGGATGAGGCCTACATTACCTTCGACCTCGAGAACGAGGTGGACATGATGAGCTACCGCTCCCAAAATTCACGCTATGATGGCGTGCCTGTCAGCACTCGCATCCGCGCCTATAAGGATGGGGTAGCCCAAGCACTCACCACAGTGACCGCCACCGACGCGGCTGGAGTGGCGCACACCGTCAACCAGCGCACACCGTCAACGACCTGGCCCTGGACTTTTACCGAGAACGGCGAAACCGTGGCCACTGGTTTGCAGTGGACGCTCAATATCGACGGAACGCTCACCCTGTCACATGTAGGGGATGGGGCTGAGGTGGATCTTCCAGACGACAAACACACCATGCGCCTGGCGTGCACCTGTAAATATGCGGGCGTGACCTATACCAGCCCGACCAAAACCTTCACACTCCAGGAAACGACAGACACGTCCATTTGCCGCCTGATGCTGAGCGCCGGTGCCGTGGTAAAGACCGGCAACGCTTTTGTGCCCGACACCGTGGCCGTCCAGGTATCAGTTACCAGCGCAACAGGTAAGCAGATATTTACCGACGTGAGCGACACGGCCCTGGCTGCCGTAGGGCTCATGGTTCGCTACCTGGATGGCACATATAACCCTGGCACAAGCTGGGCTGTTCCAACAGGCGCCGTGGCTACCATGCCGCCGTTTGCCAGTCTCCAGTCCAACGCAATGACCGTGCTGCTTGTCGATACGACAGGCAACACCGTGGTGGACGTGGAGAGCATACCTATCAGCGCCGTGGGCCGTGACGGCGCCGGCCAGCCATATGTAGTTACCAACGTGGATAGTTACCCGGTGGACTGCGACGAGAACGGATACATCGTAAATGATGACACGCTGGGCCTGGATTGTCGCCTCAAGTGGGGTGATGAGGTTTGCACCCTCACCGCCGCAACCGTTGAATATAACGGAGTCACCCACCAATGCTTAACGCCCGGCGCAACCAATCAGACCGTGGCCTATGCCGACATCGACTTCGACAGCGTGGATGCACATGGAGACCCGGTTCACTTGAACAGTGGCTACGCCATCGTAAACCTGACCGGCACCGACAGCAACGGTGACAGCCACAGCGCCACCAAGACCGTGGCGATCCTGGCAAACCGACAGGGCGCAAAAGGAAACCCGGGTGACGATGGCGACCATGGCGATGATGGTGTGGCTGTAGTGTTCGACCTGGATAACGAGATGGACATGATGAGCTTTAACACGGCCACCGGCAAATATACCGGCTTACCCATCACCACCGCCCTCACCGTCCGGGCTGATGCTACCGCCGTGCCCTTGACGTCCCTGGCGTGCACCTTCATGGATGGATCCACACAGAGATCACTGCTGGCTGAGCAAGGTCACGACGCGGACGGCTGTGTGTGGCAAGCTGCAAACCTTGACGTCGAGATTGACTTCTCGACGGGCGAGCTCACCATCGCACACCGTGGAAGCAGCTACACCGAGACTGACCTGACCGACAACCGCCACCAGTTTATCCTGACCGGCGTGGCCGAGGTCAACGGCGACACCTACACAGTCTCGAAAGTTTTCACCCTCCGGGAGCAGACCGACAGCACCATCTACCGCCTGCTGCTGAGCGCCAACGCCGTAAGCAAAGACGAGGGCTCCTATACCCCGTCAAGCATCGACGTGAAGGTGCAGGCCGTCAATGATAACGGTACCAGTGTTTTCACCGAGAGCGAGCTCGAAGCGAGCGGCAACATCAAGGTGAGGTACCTCAACGGCGTCTATAACCCGAGCGTGAGCGTCGAGACCTTGACACAATCCTGGCTCACTCCAGCCAACAAGCCCACCTTCAACAATGTGCCGACTTGCCTGACCGTTTTGGCTGTTGACCTGTCAGACCCGACCGATCCCGTCATCCTTGACGTGGAAAGCGTCACCATCAACGCAAAGGGACGCGACGGCGCGGGCCAGCCGTGGGTGAGCACCAACCTCGACCAGATTGTTATCGACTGCGACGCGGACGGCAAGGTGAAGGCGTCACAGACTTTTAACGTCACCCTGGCGCTGTACTGGGGAGAGGAAAAGTGCACGCCGTTGGTAGGCGATAGCGTCATTTATGTGGGTAATACCGAGCAAAGCAAAACCCAGAGCGGCAAAGATATCAAATTTAATTACTCGGTGACTGCCGGCCAGTCGTTGACCACCACCAGGATCCAGGCAATCATCCAGGGCTACGACCACACCGGCGACGTCACTGGTATGCACACAGCACAAAAGACCATCCCCATCATCGCCAACCGCCGAGGCATCACAGGCAGCACCGGCGCGAGCTTGAGGTTTAGAGGCAAGTGGAACGGCAACACCACCTACGTCTGGAATGACCAGTTCCGCGATGCGGTGAAGCACGGCACCGAGTATTATCTCGTTAATGTCTATAAAGCCACCGAGCCGCTGGGCACACCTGGCACCGACGAGACCAAATGGATGAGCCTGGGCGGCCAGGAGTTCCTGGCTACTGGTTTGCTGCTTGCTGAGAGTGCCGTCATTGACCTGCTGTCGAGCAACATCATCCGCATGAGAGACGAAAACGGCATTTTGACCGCCACAATCAATGAGGATCAGCGAGGGGCCTATTGTATCTATTACCCGAGCGGAAAGAAGCGGATGGAGTTCAGCGCCGACGGCTATATCTACTACTATAACGACGACGAGGAAAATACCATCGCCTGGAAGCTGGGGCACGGCGGCAGCATCGAGTCGGGCACGACCGACGACTGGGTGCCCATTTATCTGGCCTACCTGGGTGATACGGCTCCCACCGCCATCCAAGACAGCTATATCAGAACCCAGTGTTACCGCTTCAAGTCTGGCAGTGGTGGTAATTGGTCAGCTTATGATAATCACTACTACCGTTCAAACAGCCCGCTCAACCCGGCACAGCACCTGGACTTCCTGGCTGGCTGGTACACACCGAACATGGCGCCTCATCAGTCGATCGTGTCTGCCGACGATGCCCGCCGGGCCATCACGCTCTATCACTTCACGACCGACACAGACGGCCACGGAGGTTATCTTGACAGAATTATGGAATTTATTGAACCTGAATAAACATGGCTACAAATATCACCACCGACAACCTGCTGGGCCAGCTTTGCTCCCTGATTGTAACCAATGCCGCAAGTGTTGCGGATGTGGATGACCTGCTTATTTACAAATATGCGGGTGGCACGCTACAGCGGATCACCGCCCGCCTCATGCGCGACTATTTCCTTGCTGGACTCAGTACGGCAATGGGAGACTATGCCACGCAAGCGTGGGTGACACAGCAGCTGGCATCGAAAGTCGGCGTCGGAGCGTTCACGTCACTGGCTACCCAGCTGAACAACCTGGCCAATCAAGTCAACGAGCTCGCCTCGTTTGCCTCCAGTCATATCTATTGCACCCAGGAATACTATGACAGTCTGGAAACTCCAGACCCTGATAAGACCTATTTCATCTACGAGGACGAATGATCTACAAGAATGGGCACGAGACAACAGCCATCCGGCGCGGCAGCCGAGTGATCGCCGCCGTCTATCGGGGCGCCCGCCTGGTATGGCAAGCAACTAAGCACCTGAGCGCCTGGTTCAGGTCGGAAGGCTGGCACCGTAGCGAGCCGTGGTAATTTGACAACAACAAAACCAGTATATAATTATGGCAAAAAAAGTAACCATCACAACTAACCCAGGACAGGAATTGTTGACCAGCCTGTCACAGGACTGGGGCGGAAAGAACGAAAGTGCCGAAGCGATCTCCATCAACGGCATCAGCGTACCGGCTGGCGCCGAGTGGGGCATCAATCGCGGCGAGGTGGAGCGGTTCATCAAGAGCGAGCTGGGCAAGCGCGCCAGCGTGATGAAGGTAGTCACTGCGAATAATTACGCCTACATCGTGGGGTTTGCGTCCGAAACGGACTACCACACCTGGGCCGACGCCGGCAGTGACATCGCAAGCACCATCCCGCTATTTGCTGAGCGCATCCCCATCGCGGTAAATACAACCGTCCAGTTTGTCGCCCGACTGACAGTCGATGCCGACCCCGACCAACAGATCGTGGCCATCAAACAGGGGTATAACGTGGGCGTTCAGTTCAACGCACAACGCACCGACGCGGGAGGAACCGAGGATCTGACCGCCACGGGCACCTTGCAGATATTTAGGCGTACCACCGCCAATGATGACTGGCCCGCCGTCCCAGTGGCTTCCATGAGACTGGCCAGCGTCCCCACTGGCTCCACCGACTTCACCCTGGTGGACATCGGGAAATATTTCATCCCGAACAACGACACCCAGCAGATCGCGCTGCGTGTCACCTACTCCGAGACCGACGACGAGGATAACCCCGTCACCGTTATCAGCCGCCGTGTTGTGTTTACCAGGATCGTCCACACAAATCTGGCCCTGCAATGGGCCGGCAGCGTGACCACCCCCGTCGAGGCCGGCAGCAATTCGGTACCCTTGCGCTATAACCTGAGCGGTACCGTCAAGCGTCTGCTGCGCATCACAGCCACAGACGGAGCGACTACAAGCACCTACGATTACCCGATCGGCGCGGACGTTTATACAAGCTACAGCGAGGAATGGAGCCAGCCGTTCTACTCCAGCCTGTTTGCTTCACCCGGCATCAAGACCATCACCGCCCAGCTCATCGCCGTGCAAGACGATGGCGCGACGCCATTTGCCGACGATGAGGGCAACGACCTGGTGAGCGGCCAGGTGGTCACCCAGCTGCTTGTGCTCAATAGCCAGGACACCAGCGACACGCCGTACCTGTTGCTCCAGAACTTGGTAAAGACCGCCGAGAACTATATCCAGCTCGATATTTGCCAATTTGCCGTGGTGAGACCCAACGGCGACACCTCGCTCACCGCCGTGAGCTTTGTAGTTGACAACCTGGCTGCAGGTAGCGGCGCCGAGGTTTATGCGCGCGCGGCCTATGAGGTAGCCAGTGGCCTGGGAAATGATACGCTCTACCTTCACAACCTCCCCATGACCATCGAGATCGAGACGGAGGCAAGCAGCCAGCCGAGCGCCGTCTATTTCCACGCCTACATCGACGGCGTGGCGACCGACTGGGCACATGGCGCACTTATCACAGTGAGTACCGCCGAGAACTACGCCCCAACAAGCGGCGCGGCGTTTGTATTCAACCCCAAGCAGATCACCGACCCGACGCTCAATATCGTCGAGAGTGAGGATGGCCAGCGCGTGCTTCGTGTAGCCGCCGGCAAGACCGTCACCCTGGATGCCGACTGGTTGCTCCCCTTCAAGACCAGCAAGACCGCCGCCGTAACCCTGGAGTTTGACCTCAAGATGCGAAACGTCATCAACGAGGACGACCCGATTATCACCGCGTGCGAGGAAGTGGGTAACACCTACTACGGCCTCAAGCTCATGCCGATCATCGGCGTGATACGATGCAAGGATAAGAGCGAGGACGCGCTGCAAAACTTCTTTATCCAGGAGGATGAGCGCACACACATCGCCATCAACATCATCACCAACTACATCCCCGACCAGAACTACACCAATAGCCGCATATCGCTGTGCCGCGTTTTCATTAACGGCGTGATCAATCGCGAGTTTACCTTCAACGTCGCCGACGACTGCTGGTATGTCAACGGTTCCCAGATTGTGATCGGCCAGGAAGGTAGCGACATCGACATCTACGGCGTGCGTCTCTACCACAAGACGCTGAGCGAAACGGACGTCCGCCAGGACTACCTGTCAACGCTCCCCACCGGCGCCGAGAAGGTGAAGTTCAAAACGGAGAACGCCGCAATTATCAAAAACAGCCGCGTGGACGTCGAGCTTTGCAAACAGGCCGGCTTGAACGTACTCATTTGGCACGGCGACCTGCCCCGGCATGATGGTGGCACGCCGCCCCCTGGTGCAACAGTGCCGCCCATCGACGCGACGGGCTGGTGGGAGATCCACGTCTATAACGACGCGGGTGCCGAGCTGCTGGATTATTCGGGCATGATCGGGCGAACCTACGACGAAAACAACCAGGTCGTGGGCCGCGTTTATGCCAAGCGCCAGGGAACGACCGCCAACACTTACTATTATAGCAACTTGCAGACAAAGCTCAAAGACCTGGCCGGTGACTTCGAGGATGAAGTTATCGCCGCCTGGGTCGCTGCTGGGCTGGGCACCGCCGAGGAAGCAGCCGGCAAGAAGGCCAGGGAAATGGCCGCCGAGCTTCCCTATACTCCCACAGGCTCGAACACCGGCACGGGCGCTTGCCCGACTGGTATCTGGGTGAGACTGTCAGAGATCCACATGGACTACACCGACTATGTGGAGAGCGAGCACCGCGAGGGCTACGCTTTCGTCCCCTGCGGATGGATCGACGGCTACGGCCTCTACCGTGGCGCTCAATACAAGCTGCAGAGCAACGTCCCCTATGCCACCAAACTGGTGGCCAAAATCAACTACGCCTCGTCCATGCAGTCGCACCTCATCGGCAGCTGCAACCTCTACAATGACCTCCACAAGGCGATTGTGGGCAACGATGGCACCATGCGAGAAGGCAACCAGGCACGCACCGCCAAGCCCCTGCTCCCCTTCCTGTTCTTTGCCGGTGAACCTGGTCAGGAAGTCTATAACGGCCCGACCGCTTTCGGCCCCGGCAAGATGGACGACCCGACCTGGGGCTACAACAAGAGCAAGCACGGCCTGTTCTGTATGCTGGAGGGTGCCGACAATAACCGACCGCTCACCGACTTCCGCGTACCGTTTGCCGACGTGGAGTACCACTACGACGGGCGCGAGGTGGATGGTCTCATGTATAACGGCGAGGTAAACTTCGACCTTGACAGATTCAAGGCCGCAAAGAGCGTTATCGGGGGTGTCGAATACGAGGTACCGAGCGACGGCCTCATTGCGAAAATCAAAGAGTTTGTAAATACGATTTATTATTACAATCCCAGGATCAAGCCCTATGTGGGCAACGCCAACGCGCTGAGTGCCGACACCGAGATCGACAAAACCTATAAATACTGGTGTACATCAGACATGAGGCTCAGGCGCTACGACTATATCAACCGCGCCTGGGTGGATGCTGGATGGGACGCGACAAACAACGTCACCACCGTGCTGAGGCTGACCGACATCGACGCCAGTCTGACCACCCAGAACTACCCGCCCACCGGCACCAACTACGACCGCCTCAACCAGGCGCTCATCTTCACCCTGGCAACACAGGCAAAGGGTGAGAACGGCATCGGCCAGATTGTGGACGTCATGTCGCTGCGCTTTCATTATGCCTTCGTGAACCAGTTTATCGCCGGCACGGACAACTGTTCCAAAAATACCTATTACGTCTATGACCCGGTACAGGGTAAGTGGCAGTTCCACCAGGATGACATGGACACAATTTTCTCGACGGACAACAACGCCCACCTGACAAAGCCCTATTATATCGACCGCCAGCATCCCTATGCTGAGGATGATCTCAACGAGGAGGAGAGGCTTTACCAGGGCTGGGCCAGTGCCCTGTTCAACTTGTGCGAGGCTATGTTCGAGCCCATCTACGACCCGAGCTACACCGACAGCTCCGGCAAGACCTATAACAGCCAGTGCACCGCCATCGTCGAAATGATGGGCACGGTGCTGACCGCCATGTCACAGCTCGGCCCTCAAGGTAACACGACACCCTGGGGCTGTCTGCAAAAATATTTCTTTGACGTGCAGCACTACTTCCCGGCTATCGCCTACAATGAGGCCGCTCGAATCCGCTACGAATATCCCGAGGTGGCCACTATCGGCGCAAATATCGGGTTTGTGTCCGACCGTGGCGTGCACCCCATCAGCCAAAGCCTGGGCAACCTGCTGGAGGGCGAGCTTCAATATATGAAGCGCCGCCTGGTGCTGTTTGCCAGCTATGCACGCTGGGGTAATTTCGGCACCGGCACGGCCAGCGCCGGCACCCTGGGACTTGCCGACGCGGCTGCGAGCTTCAATGTGTTCCCCAACGTATCGAGCGAGGTGAACCTGGTATTTACTCACATCGTACCCCACCAGTATATCTACCCGACCGCCTCATCAGGCACGTCGGTGTTCTCGCTGGGCCAGCGATGCAAGCCCGGTCTGGAGTATGACTTCACGATCCAGGCCAACGGTGACGACGCTTTCAAGTTTGCCGGCTCGAACTACTACCGCTCGCTCGGTTCCAGCCTGGGCACCCTGTTGCACCAGGGAACCGAGGCTGTGAGCATCGTGGCCCGCCGTTTGACGGAGTTGTCAATTAACCCCGTGGGAGCTGTGACGATGAAAGCCACCGCCCTGGTATTATCCACCCCGCTCATCAGGACGCTCGACCTGAGCGGCGAGAGCACCATCGGCGGCACGCTCGACCTGAGCGGCTGCTTGAGGCTTGAGACGGTAGATCTTACCGGCACAAGCATCACCAACGTGATCTTGCCGAGCACCGACACGCTCACCAGTGTGACGCTGCCCGCCACTGTTGCAAATATATCGGTGTATAATTGCCCGAACCTTGCAACGCTTGAAGCCGAGGCCTGGGCCGACGTGAGCACCCTGTCGATCAAAGGCAGCCACGCGCTTGATACCTATGCGCTGATGATACGCCTCAAGGCTCAAAACGCCCAGCTTGAACACCTGGCCATTGATGACCTGGAGTGGTCGAGCGCCACCCGTGACGTGCTGATGTGGGCCGCAAATGTGCCTGGAGTGAGTGAAGGCACCGAGCACGCCGAGCTGACCGGCACGGTTCAGATGAACAGCAGCGCCAACATCACCCTGGCTGACAAGATGAGCCTGGCGCAATGGTACGGCAATATCGACACGAATGACCCGGCCACAGGTTTGAGGGTTGAATATGACACCGTGGCCATCACAGCGCTGTCAATCGAGGCCCCGCTCTGTATCTGGACGCCCGGCCAGCATAAGGTGGAGGCAGTGGCAACGCCCGCCAACGGCAACGACGTGAGGCTGACCACCGACAGCTCCGGCAATGTGCGCCCGATGATCGCATGGACGATTGAGGACAGCGACGGCAATGCTGCCACGCCGCTATATGCGAGCTTCTCTGATGCGATTAACGGCATTATCACGATTGCCGAGCACAACGAGAACGACGATGCCACCTATTATCTGCGTGCCGTCCTGACCAAAGTCACCGGCACGACGGTGCGAGCCAGGAAGCGGATCCTGTTCCATCACCGCGTCCCGAAGGTTGGCGATTTTGCCTATTGTGACGGCACGTTTGATGAGGACTTCGATGCAAGCAAGAGCGTCGTGGGCATTGTGTTCATGGTAACGCCCGTCGAGACAGCCGGAGTGATCACCGGCTACACCGTGAAGGTGGTCGCCATGAACGACGTAACAACTGCGAACTACAGCTCGTTCAGATGGTCTCTGCAATACAACCAGACGCCGACCAGTGACGCGACTATTCGTGACGCGATGAAAACCGCCATCGGTGAGACCAGCGCCGACTATGTGTTTGTTGTTCGTAATATTATGAATGGTGGCTCGAGCAGGGGTAACGCGTCGCCCAATGTGATGCTGACCGGGGCTGGCGGCGACTGGAACTGGGGCCCGTCGGACTCCAACTATGTGACCGAGTGCTTCAAAGGTAAAGAATACACCGACAAGATTGTAGCCCATGCCGAGAAGCTGCGCACGCTTTATCTCAATGCCGGCATCAACGAGGACGACCCTGACTATATACCGAAGCCAACAAGTCTGGCGACGCTTAACAGCGCGCTACAGAAGCTCGCGGCTAAGGGCACGAACTGGGATGGTGCATTGTTCCCCGCCGCCTATGCTTGCCATGTCTATGAGCCGACCATCCAAAAGGGCGTGCTTTGTGATGAGTACAAGGCCGGAAACTGGGCGCTCCCGACAGTCGGCGAGCTGGCCCGTCTATGCTCCTACTACATGATAGGCGCAAATAGTAGCTACACGAGTTATCAAGGCGACACCGAGGCGAGCCGCCCGATCTTTGTACTGGCCAACCAGAAGGCCAACAGTGCCAACAGGATTTCCTGGACTACCGACTGGCGCTGGAGTGCAAACCAAAACGGTGTGAATAACGCATGGTACGTCTTCTTTAGCGGTGGCGGCGTCGGCTACAGCAACTACCGCATCCTCAGTGTCAGGGTGCGGGCCGTGGCAGCATTTAACTTTGAACTTTGACCTTTAATAGCGCTGTTCAAACAGCGCGTCGAGGTATGATTGAGAACGATATAAATAACAAGGATTTACAAAACGGCGTATCTCAAAGAAAGCAACGCATGAGATCGACCGCCCAACTCCCGGCCTACAGGGCAGCGGCAAACATTCTGTTTCTGCTGTCCGAGGTGGCGCGCGACGTTCCGCGAAAATTGCTGCGGCTCACCGACCGGGTGTTGCTGGATGCAGAGGAGCTGCTGAAAACCATCGCCCTCGCCAACGAGTTCCGTGGCGAGGAGCGGGGCTATTATCTCAGTCTCGCCCTGGCAAACATCCAAGTGGTTAAGACCAACGTGGGCATAATGAAAAACATGGGCTTCATCCGTAAGGAGCGACAGACCATGTTGGGCACTTTGCTCAAGAGTCTGGCGGCTCAGGTGGCAGCGTGGAGAGATTCTGTTAAAAGCGAGGGTCAGTAATATGAGAGCGCGAGGAATTTCGTTAAATGGGGGTCTTGCTGACATGGCGCGGAGCCGTGTGAGCTACGACAACGCAATAGACCTTTATCACGGTGTGAATAACGCATGGAACGTCAACTTTAGCAATGGCAACGTCAACAACAACAACAACCGCATCAACAGTAACAGGGTGCGGGCCGTGGCAGCATTTGACGACTTGCGCCGTTTTGTGAAATCCTTTTTTGATGCCTATGAGGACTGTCTCAAGAACAAGAAGTCGAGCCCCCAGGCTATCGAATACATGCCGAAAGCCGCCGAGGATGTCCCCCGGCTTGCCCTGGAGGTATGGGAGCGCAAATATAAGCCAACCACGTCCACCTGCTTCATGGTCACTTACCCGAAGCTGCGCGAGGTGTTTGCCGCTTCTTTCCGTGACCGTATCGTTCACCACTGGATCTGCAACAAGCTCACGCCGCTCTTTGAGGAACGATGTCACGCCCTGGGCGACTGCGCCCATGCTTGCCGCGTGGGGCATGGCACGTCTTACGCCGTGAAAGATCTCAAGAAGGGCATCGCCCAGGTGACGCGAGGCTATAAACGCGAGGCCTGGATTTACAAGGGCGACATCGTGGGCTTTTTTATGCACTTGAACAGGCGGCTGCTTTGGGACATGTTGCGCGGGCTCATCGTCGAGAGATACGACGGGCCGGACAAGGATGTGCTGCTATATCTGACCGAGATCGTGGTATTTCACGAACCACAAAAGGATTGCGTGGTTAATAGCGAGGTGGGCTTGTGGCGGTATATCGCCCCAGGTAAGTCGCTGTTTTTTATTGATCCTGGTATGGGTGAGCCGATCGGCAACTTGACGACCCAGTTCTTTGCAGGTTATTACATGAGCTTTCTCGATGAATATATCCGCGTTTTGTTCCGTGGCCAAAATTACTATTATACCCGCTATGTAGATGATTTTATCATCGTGTGCGAGGATCGTGGCTTTTTGCGCCGCTCAATCCGGCTGATTGACGATTATGTCCGGCATGAGCTCAAACTTGAAACTCACATGGAGAGCGTTTATTTCCAGCCCGCCAGCCACGGCGTGAAATTCGTCGGGAGTGTTATCAAGTGCGACCGCTTATATCTGTCAAACCGCACGCTGGGGCGCTTCGAGCACGCCGTCCGTGCCTGTCTGCACGAGTGCGAGCACGGCATGACAGTAATGGGCGCCAGGCGGTGGTCTGCAACACTTAACAGTTACTACGGCTTTACAGCCGGGCACATGACCTACAACTTCCGCAAGAAGTTGCTGGAAATGTACAGCGCCGAATTTTTCAAGGTTTTTACAGTAGTCAACAATAAAAAATTAACACTCAAAAAATATTATAGGTATTATGCAAATTGAAAAGTATTGGAGCTTCGGGCTCGATCCCCACTGGATCTATATGTTTCATTTTGGCGAGGGCGATACTACCTATCATGTTCAGTGTCTCGACCTGAGCCTGGCCGGCATCGCCACCGCCCTGGGTACTATTGCCGTCCCTGTTGCCGAGTTTGCCGAGTTCCTGGAGGAACTGGCCCGGGTGGGTGCTACGCTTACAACAGAGGAACAGGTGGAGCTCGCTAAGGGTAACGCCGTGAAGCTGATCGACGAATACGACACCAGCTCAAACGTGAACAGCTTCACCCTGGGAGGTATGCCGCTATGGGTGAGCCGTGCCGACAGAACCACCCTGAAGGTGAGGTTTGAGAGCGAGCTGGCCGCCGGTCTAACATCGACCACGCTGTGGTATGGTCTCGTTCCCATCCCGATAGAAGATATTACCCAGGGCCTGGCCATGCTTGTGGCCCTGGAGGTTTACGCTTCTCGCTGCTTTGACACCACAGCCGCCCACAAGGCCGCCGTGATGAAGCTTACCAGTGTCGAGGCCGTACTTGCTTATGACTTCACCCAGGGCTACCCTGATAAACTGGCGTTTTGATATGGTCAAGCTGGCATTTGTGGCGATGTTCACATTCGTGACACTGTTGGCCGGCATGTCGTGGACAGCCGGGACACAAAAGAGCCTGTCGGCCCTTGCCGGGACGTGGCGCTGGTTGCTGCTTGCAGCGGTTTGGTCACAGGCGCTGCTGCTGCCTGTTATGATGGACGTCACACCGGAAGGGTGGCGCTGGCTGGCTTTCTTGGGCGTGGCGTGCCTGATGTTTACCGGCGCCACCAATGTGCTCGACAAAAACGAGGAGTGGCTTCACATCATCACCGCCGTGGCTGGGTTTACGCTGCTCACGGGCTGGGTGATGGTGATTAACGACAAATGTCTGCTCCCGCTCATCGTGTGCATCGCCGCCGGTCGCGAGAACTGGAAGTGGCGCGTCGAGGTGGGGCTGATTATTAGCGTGTATATGGCGGTCATTGACCGGCTGTTTCAATAACATCGTTTAACCGTTAAAATCTGATAGACAATGAACAAGAATTTAACCGAGTATGTTTTTCCCGCCGTCGTGGCGGCTGTTGTCGCGGTGCTGGTGTTTCTCGTCGCTGAGATCAAGCCAGCCGTGGGCGCGACTGTAGGAGGTGCCGCCGCTGGTGCCTGTGTTGCTGCTGGCTATGCCATTGGCCGGAATACCGGCTGCTGGCGCGGCATGATGATCGGAATTACCGTCGCCCTGGTGGTGGCTATCGTCGTATCATACGGCATGACGCTATGAGTGACACGATGAAACACGTCGCCGTGTGTTTTTTCCTGGCGATTACCGTGATGGCCGTGGCGCGCATCATGCAGACATGGATGCCTACGGCTATAGCCCTGGCCGTCATCTTCACGATGGCCGTCGGTGCTATGAAGGAGGCGTTTGATGCCATGACACCTGGCAACAGGTGGGACTGGGGAGACATCAAGGCCGACGCGGTGGGATGTTTTTGGGGTACGGCTGCGGGCGTGCTTTTGTGGTTATGCTAAAAATAGGACACTATTATGTTTAGAGAGTTATTCGCCATGATTGACTTTAAGGCTTTATTCATGCTGCTCATGCTATGCGGCCTGGCTTGTGTAGGAGTATTTGTGGCCATCTTCGTGGATCTGGCCAGCGGCTACAAGAAAGCCAAATTTGTAGGGGAGACGATAGACAGCGACAAGCTCAAGCGCACGTCGCTCAAGCTGCTGCTCAATGGCGGCCTGTGTATCATCGCCTCCATCGTTGACCTGCTGCTTCATTTCGGGCACTTGTGGACGGTGCTCCACCTGGGCGTGCTCAGGGGGGTGCCTGTAGTGACGTTTATCGTGGCTGTGTGGCTGTGTGCCGTGCAGTGGGTAAGCGTCAAGGAGAAGGCCGAGGACAAGGCCGAGCGTAAGACCGCCGAGCTGGCCAAACAGGTCATGCAGACCATCACCCAGGAACAGGTGGCGGCGCTCATCAGTAAATTACAGAACAACAAACCAAACGACAGCCAGGAGGGAGAGATATGAGGACAATCAAGAAAGGAGACCGGGGCGATGATGTCAAAGCCCTGCAACAGGCGCTTCACCTATACCCCGACGGGATCTTCGGGAAACTGACCGATGAGGCCGTGAAGGAACTACAGCGCAAATATGGGCTGACCGCCGACGGGGTAGTCGGCCCCAACACCTGGGCAGTCATCCAGGGCGACCCGGTTGTGAAGAAGTCCAGGCGTGCCATCAATGAGATCATCGTTCACTGCACGGCCAGTTATGAGGGCAACGCCATGACCGTCGAACAGATCAGGCGCATGCACGTCAGGGAGCGCGGCTGGAGTGATATAGGTTACCACTATGTGGTATACCTTGACGGCAGCATCCACAACGGGCGCGATGTGAATATCGCCGGGGCTCATTGCACTGGCCACAACTCGCACTCCATCGGCGTGGTCTATGTCGGAGGGCTCGCCAAGAACGGCAAACCGGCTGACACTCGTACCGCCGCCCAGAAGGCGGCCCTGCTCAAGCTGCTCAGGAAACTGAAACAGCTCTACCCGAAAGCGACCATCCACGGCCATCGCGAGTATGCAAACAAGGCGTGCCCATGCTTCGATGCCAAAAAAGAATACCAGGGACTATGAGCAAGCTGGAGAGACATCTGGCCACAGCCCTGGTGATCATCCTGGGCGTGGTACTGTGGCAATGCCACAGGATGAGTGACATGGAGCGCAAAGCTGACAACCTGGAGGCCACGCGAAACACTTTGCTCGACAGCGTGGAGCACTATAAGACGCGCGACGGCCTCAATGCCGCCCAGGTGTCAGAGCTCCGGCTCACTATGGATGAGTTCAAGAAATACCGGGCCGACGATGTTGCGCTCATCAAGTCACTACAGACAAAGGGGCGCGACGTGGAACGCTACTACACCGTCGAGACCGTCACCCACGACACGTTGCAGACCGTGTTGCGCGACAGCGTGGTCGTGCGAGAGGAAAAACCGACGCGGGTGCGGGCCGTCAATATAGATCGGAAGTGGTACAGCTTGCACGGCTTCATCGACGGCGACAGCCTCAACGCCACGCTCAAGACCAGGAGCGCCCTGAATATCGTCGAGACTGTGAAATATAAACGCTTCCTGGGGTTCCTGTGGAAAACCAACAAGGTCAAAGACCGGCATATCGACGTGACCAGTCAGAACCCCAACGAGGAAATAACCGACGTGAGTTTTGTTGTTATAGATCAATAACTATATAATGAATCGCTTTGTGGGCGCTCCCGCCGTGATGGCGCGGGCGCCTGTTTTATAAAATGTTCACTTTGCCGTAATAGAACGACCTGCCCTGCTCATCGGTAGCCCTGGCGATATAGCCCTCCACGCCGACAGAGCCACCAGCGGCCATGATTTCGGCATGGAGTTGGCTGTTGCCCCTGGGGAGGAACCCGACGCGCCTGGCACCGATATAAATGCCGATAGCGTAAGGATCGTGCTGGTTGCTTTTCAACGCCCTGGCTGTCCCGATGAAGTCGCCCAGGTAGCTGTCATCGAGGTCGCGGAAGTTGATCCCCTTGATGTCGTATTTGTAACCGCCCGACACTTGTTCCTGTTTCTGGAACGCCGGAGATCGCCGGGGTGCTGCTTTGGCCTTAGTTGGAAACAGACGATCCAGGGAATAGTACGCAATTAGCAGCACCACGAAAGCGATGACTAAATAAACTAAGATTTTGCCCATACAATTAAATAAATATAAATGTCAGTGAAATGGAATAATCAAACAGCTTTTACGCTGTTGCCCTTTTTCTTTAGCCCAATGACTTCACGAAGCACATCGTTTTCGGCCCGTAACCTTATGAGCTCAGCGTTCAGGGATTCATTTGTTTGCCCTGATTCACCATAGAAGTAACCAACACTTTTGTTTAGTGCTTTTGCGATGCTTTCAAGAAGTCCTGTCTTAACATCGGCAGCTCTCAGGGCAGAGTGAAGGCGCTGGTCGCTCGCATAACCCAAAGCAGCAGCGAGATCCGAGAGGATAACGCCATCGGCTGCTAACTTGTCTTTTAATTCTTGTCCTGTCATGTTGTTGATATTTAATAAGTTATATAAAAACAAATAATTTTCTTTGAAAAAACAAACAAAATTGTTTGGTCGATACAAATAAAAGTATTTACTTTGCATCGTAAAAATAATAATTAGTTATTACACAGCAAAACAAAATGGACAAAACCACAGACATCAAGGCGATCATCATCGAGCTGGCTGTAGGCCAGAGCGCCAACTTCCCGGTGGAGCGGTTCAGTTACGTCCGAGTGGCCGCGAGCAACGCCGGTCTTGAATTGGGACGCAAATACAAGACCAAGACCGACCGAGACGCTGCGCTGATTACCGTGACCCGTGAGGCTTAAAACTACAGAGATATGACAACAGAGGACAAAATACTCAAAACGCTGGAGGATATTAAGCGCGTGACGCTGCTGGGCGTGAAGGACGTACTCGACGTGAAGGACGTCGCGGCCATCACCGGCTTGAGCGTGAACCGCATCCAGCACCTGGTTAATGACCGGGCCATCCCGTGCTACAAGCCACCGGGACGGAACAGGCTATTCTTTAAGAAGTCGGAGATCAACGCCTGGATGCTCCAGGGGCGCCAGGACAGCATCACCGACGTGATGAGTGCCGCCACTACCCAGGTAGTGCTCGACCGCGTGAAGAACGGGCGCCGCCACTACCGTGGCGAGACAGCTCAAGGCGATAGGGTTGTATAGCCCACAAGAGACACAGGGCCGCCGTCCCCTGCCAAACGACGGCAACGGCAAAAGGTCATTGACATGCTGGCTATACCGAAGGAACTACAGCCCGAATCGGGTGGCTGCAAGCCTGACGATGAGACGCCCCAATGGAGTAGCGGATATGGACGAACAGAGCCAGAGCAATAAGGAGAAATCCCGCGCCGCCGTGAGAGGTTTGGGGTGTCGAGAAATCCAGCGGCAAGCCACCGCTGGCACTCAATCGGCGCGAGGGTGAAGGATCGCGCCGGGGTAGAAGGACAAGACCGCCTTTAATTCATAACTTTCTATATAGGCTGGTGTAGTGCCCAGGCTTCTCCTGCGATAGGGAGGCCGTCAGTTGGTAAGACATGGCACTATGGCGCGCGATCAGCGCCCTCGACGGCAACGCTGGGAGCTGCATGTGTGCGCTTGACGAGCGCGGGTTCGAGCCCCGCCACCGGCCCAATACAAATTATCAACCAATAAAACAGAATGGAAATGAAAGACTTTATCAAGATTATCGGAAACTGGCGTATCATCGCCGTGACCATCCTGGTGATGGTGGCCGCCCTGCTTCTTATGGGCGACAGTGACAACATCGAAGCGCTGCTGCTGAGCAAAGCTGCTGGCCTGGGCATGGCCTGGGCAGCCTGGAAGCTGGCCCGGCGGTGGGAGGGCAAGATGCCCGAGCTCGAGATCTTCAACGACAACGACTAAGTGCTTAAAGTAATATTTTTTCATAATACTAAAGTAATTAAAAAGTTAATAAATTTTTTGGGGTAATACACAATGCACCGCCTGGGCTTTGCTGCGACAGCATGTACCCAGGTTTTCAGCATCATGGCTGGCCCTTATGGCAACCGTCGCCTGTCTCGTTCCTCCGTCACAAAGTGCGGCGGGAGGGGTTCGACTCCCCTGGGGCCTCAAGCAAACGAGAACTGAGTAATGCTTTTTCATCAACAAAGAGAATTAGTTAAACAAAGTTGGAACCAAACCCCGGGCGCTGTGAAGCGGGACGGGTAAGGCATACGGCGCGGCACCGCCGAGAGCGTGCCAGGAGTTGTAAATCTTTTTCATATGCACAAAATTTAATGTTTAAGGTTTTGCCAGGCCGCCGCGAGGCTTCCTGGCTTTTATTCACAACGTCCCACGTCACGACGGCGTGAGACGCGTGCCCAGGTTTATGTTAATGGATTTTATAAGTCTAAGTCTAACCCGTGGAAAATGAACGCTAAAGGAAACGATAAAGTTATATGTTGATTATCGGGCGCGCGTCGCGGCTGGGGTTCGACTCCCTGGTGGGGCGCAATTATAAGACAAAGCGAAACAGCAACAAAACGACATGGACGGGTTTATGAAGATACCCAACGACATCAGATACAGCACCGAGCTCACCCCAACAGAGAAAATGCTGCTGGGCGAGATAGGCAGCTGGGCCGACGATGAGGGCTGGAGCACAGCGACCAGTGCCTACCTGGCCGGGGTGATGGGCTTCACGCCCAGACGGGCCAAGCAGATGATCGCCGACCTGGCAGCTCGTGGCTGGCTCGGTGTTGACAGGCAGCCCAACAGCCGACGCTTGAAGGTGACGCCGAAAGAGCTGGCCGATGGTGAAGGAAATTTCACGGTGAAAAATATTTCACCCTGTGGAGTGAAGGAAATTTCACCCTCTACGGTGAAAAATATTTCACCCAATAAAGATAATATAATACAACCAACCATCCAACCGGCGCGCGCGTGCGAGGTGGTTGAAACAGGGACGATAGACGAAACCCTGGAGGCGCTGGCCCGAGAGTTTGCCGAGGGCTGGAAGGAGAATGGCCGCATGATCATGCACCGGGCGAAGGCCGCCGAAGATTTGTGGCCCGCCGTGGTGCTTGACACCGCCCAATGGCTCTACCTGGAGCGATCGAAACTCGACCCGAGCGCGACAATCACCGAGCGCGACCTGAGACTTGCACTAACAAGCCCCAGGTGCGTAAAGCGCGCCATCAAAAACATCAAGGACAATGGAACAGAACCAACGAACAGGAAGGCCGACATCAATAGCCAGGCTGCTCAAGAAGCGCGAAGCCGTGACTTCTTGTCACACTTTGCCGACATCGCCCAACCCCATGATCATCGCCCTGCGGGAGCAGTATAGCGCCCAGCATGAGCTACTGACCGCCTACACTCCAGGCCACTCCAACGCCAAGCCGGTGCCGGCAGAGCGTGAGTGCATCCTGGGCGCCAGTCCAACGCTGGCAATGGCCGACATCGCCTTCGGTAAGGGTACCGCCGTGCTGCTTGTGGCCGCCCAGCTCTACAGCCTGAACGAGTACACCAACGCCACGGTGAAGATGACCGGCCAACAGGCCCGCGAATGTGCCGAAAACATAGTAGCCGATCCGTTTTACATCGACATCAAGGCCGACGAGCTGGCCTGGTTCTTTGCCAAACTCAAGGCCGGACACTATGGCCACCTGTACAACGCCGTGGACACGCTTCACGTCACAGCCGCGCTCCATGAGTTCAAGAGCGAGCTCATCACCAAGCGCCGCCGGTACTTTGAACAAAGCGAGAGCGAGCAGCGCGAGGCCGAGCGCCGTGAACACGACAGAATCTACCTTCGCCCAGCCGAGGCCCGGGCATGGCTGGAACAATATCGAGCACGTCACAATGGTAACAATCAGTAACAGCGAGCTGACCAAAGCCATGCGGCTGATCGCCCGCCTGGTGTCGTATGCCTCAAGCGATGAGACGCGCGACAAGGAAACACGGCGCCAGGCCGGTCAGCTGCTCAAGAAGCTCGCCAAACGTAAAGAGATACACGATCATGGTAAACTTGAGAAACTGGCCCAAGCCGGCGATCGTCATCGGAATTGACCCCGACGTGGAGAAAAACGGTGTGGCTACTGTCTGGCCAGAGATCCGCGAGGTGAAGGTGGAGCTGCTTACCTTCCCTGAGCTGCTGGCCTATCTCAAGCGCTCAGCCGAGCGGTATGAGGCCGAGGGCGAACCCTGGAAAGTAGTCATCGAGGCCGGATGGCTCAACCCGAGCAACTGGCACCTCAACAAAAAGGACACAAGGGCCAGTGCCGCCGCCAAAGGAAAGAGCGCCGGGCGCAACGAGCAAGTGTCGCGGCTGCTGGGCGAAATGTGCAAGTATTGGGGCATACCATACGAGCATGTAAAGCCACTCAATAAGATCTGGAAGGGCCACGACAACAAGATCACCGCCGATGAGCTGGCCCAGGTCATCGGGCGCAAAATAAGAACAAACCAGGAAGGGCGCGACGCGGCGCTGCTGGCATGGCATCATGCCGACATCCCCGTGAGGCTTGACGCCAAAGCCTGGCGAGAAATAACAACCAACAAAACAAAGCGATTATTATGAGACTTACAGAAGATCAACAGCTGCGCCTCGACCTCTACAAAGAGACGCTCGACATCAAGCAAGCCCGCGAGCTTTATGACTTTATCACAGAGAGCAAGCCCGTCCAGCCAGCGCAAGAAGCAAAACGCCAGAACGACAACACCGACGGCGTGTTTATTGTTTTCGACGACCACACTGTGCCCTGGGATCCGACATGGGAGTACGATAGAAAGGACAATGTGGTCGGCATCGGTATCAGGCAGGGCGACCGCTCCATCGTCGTGGCACTCCATGACATCGGCAAGTTTAAGCTCCCCGAGACGCCTCGCGCCAACCACATCACCGACCTGGAAGATGCCGTCGATGATTTCAAAGGCAAGGACAACACAGCGATCCTGGAAGATGCCGGCCTCGACTTCGACCTGGCCCAGGGTTGGTGGATCCCGTCGGTTGGTGAGCTGTTGCTCATATTCACCCACATCAAGCAGGTGAACGACGCGCTCCGCCATTTCAACGGCACACCACTGGATGGCTGGCACTGGGCATCGACATCCTACGGTGTGGATAACGCATGGCTCGTCAACTTTAGCAATGGCGGCGTCCTCAACGGCTACAACCGCATCAGCAGTAACAGGGTGCGGGCCGTGGCAGCATTTAACTTTGAGCTTTGACCTTTAACCGGCCTGGTCAACCAGGCCGGGCATGAAACAGAAGTGCTAACATCCGAAATTGATAACTTTTTCCATTCAGGCGCTCCCGCCGTGAGGCGTGGGCGTTTTCGCATCACCTGGCCCGGGTAGGGCGACAGAAAGTACAATTTTTCTTCATATACAAGTAAATTAAAAGTTAATAATTAAGTATTTGTCAAGAACCGGCGCGGCCTGAGAAGGTGGCGTCGAAACGGGCACGATAAACAAAACGGAGTAGGCGCCCATGCTGCGCCGATAGCGGGTTCGACTCCCGCCGTATTGCCCGCGCTTAATAATTTCTTTGACTCATAATTTTTGGAAAGGTTAATTATGTCTATAGTTACCACCCGGCTGTGAAGCCCGGTGGGCTTTCATCACCCCGGCTGCATGGGGAGGTACTTGCAGAAACCAGCCGGATCGGGTGGAGCGTCGGAGTGATCACGCTCGCGGATAAGAGCCTCGGACACCCGACCGGCGCCATATCACAGAGGCCCGGGATGGACTTCTTGTTTTGATTTTCTCATTTGTTAAGGTTTAATGTTAATAGTAATTAGAGGTTAATTAGTTAAAACCCGTCCGAGCTGTGAAGCCCGGGCGTGCCATCACATGGAGGTGGCCAGTCGAGCACTGGCATGGAATTAAAAGCGTCGCGCCTCCATGTTTTTCTTTGACATCAACAAAATACGACAATATGAAACAGTTGACAATATTCGGCGATCTTGAGGAACCAGTCAAGAAGATGAGAAGCGGCGGGAGCCAGAACCCGATCATCTTCCGCGACTACGAGAGCTTCATCGCCAAATTTACCGACCGCCCGCGAACCACCGACGAGTGCTGGACGCCCCAGGACGTCTATGAGGCCGTCGTCGATTATGTGGGCACGCTGGTGGACATGACCGGCAAACTGGTACTGCGGCCCTTCTATCCCGGCGGCGATTACATCAATGCCGATTACCCAGAGGGGGGGGTAGTCATCGACAACCCGCCCTTCTCGATATTCACCAAGATCGTGGACTTCTACTGCGACCGCGAGATCCCGTTTTTCTTGTTTGGCCCTGGGCTTACCATTATGCAACGGGCCGAGAAATGCACGTCGGTGCACATCGACGCGGATATTACCTACAGCAACGGGGCCAGTGTGCGGTCTAACTTCGTGACCAACCTCACGCCCGACATCGTGGCAATGACGGCGCCGAGCTTGAGCAGAGCCATCAAAGCGTGCCCAAGCCAGAACGTGAAGCGCAACCTCCCGAAATATGAGACGCCCGCCAACGTGATCAGCACGTCGAACATGAACAGCATCTGCCACGGCGGCCTCGACTTCGCCATCAGGCGAACAGAGGCCGCCGTTATAAGGAACCTCGACCGACATCCGAAATCACTATTTGGCAAACATTTGCTGGTGAGCGATGCTGCCGCCAAACTGGCTGCCGCCAAACTGGCTGCCGCCAAACTGGCTGCCGCCAGTTTTTTGACCGTCATCGAGCTGAGCGAGCGAGAGCGGAAAATCGTCGAGCACCTGAATGAGGCAAACAAAGGGGATGATCCCCAATAATTAAAATATTAAAACATCAACGAAATGGCAAAACAAGAATTTAACGAGAACCTGGCCCGCGAGATCACCGCCGGAGTTGGAAGCGTAAGAGGTTACCACATTGAGACCAGGGGAGGCCACGCTGTGAGACTGCTGGCCTGGAACGCTAAAGGCGACAAGCCCATCGTGGGCCTGATTGACCTGGGCGAGAATGAAATGACAAGACAGTGGACACGCCAGGGCAAGCGAGACTTGAGGGATAACGTCAAGACTATTTTTGACCTGGTAATCATCAACGAGGGCGATGAGTGAGACGATGACCATAGCCCAGGCGATCGAGGTGCTCAAGGACTTCAACGACTACAGGCGCAACGCCGGGGTCTATGATGTCGATGAGCCCTGCGAGCCAAAGTATGCGGCCAGCAAGATCGGCATCGCCATTGACAAAGCCATCGACGCGCTGACCGTGATTAACGGCTGCTTTACCGACGTCGAGGCCCAGGCCGAAGAATATGCCAGCGCCGTGTTGGCCAGCGTAAAGGTGGACTTTAACATCATCGACGAACCCTGGGACGATTATTCGGCTGGCTACATCAACGCCATCGAGGACATGGTGGATGAAGCCTTCAAGGCCGGAGCGCTCCATGAGAGGCAGCACCGTGGACTTCTTTCCAATTCGGAAACAACTGGAGAGAAATGATAATTAGACCGATTTTAACCTGCTTAATATATAGAAAAATGAAAATTAAAGAGTTTATTAAAGGCTTATTTGTGTCATTAGGCCATGATCATGCAGAGCCGCCGGTGGCACAGCCCCAAGCAGATCCTGAGCCTGTGAAGCTGGAAACGCCGAGACCCGTCAGTACCGACGGCCAGTGGTTCCCATACGCGCCAGGAAGCAAGCCCAAGACCACGGGCTGGTATGTGGTCGTTTACGGCACCCGCTCGCAAGTCAAGTGGTATAATGCCGAGCTCGACCAGTGGGCCAAGATCCCGCTCCGCTATCCTGTGACTTTTTACTTGAAATTACCACCTATCCCAGTAATGGGGCATCCGCTCGACAAGGAAGATTAACAGCACAAAAAGCAAAAACATGAAGTTCAAAGTCAAGAGCCACGCCATTGAACGGGTGAGGAACATCCAGGGCAAGGTCATCAGCTGCCGATATGAGTATTACATCATGAAGCGGCGCTGGTTTCGCCGCCCGCTGTACTTGAGGCTGCTGCCAGGCTGGCAACAGGCCCTCGAGAACAACAAGCCATGCAACATCCAGCTCAGCACCGTGTGGCACGACGCGACCACCTTTACCGACAAGGCGATGGCCGACACCGTGGCCTACTTCATCCAGCACCGGCCAGACGATTACATACAATGACCGATCACGACATCAACACACTCATGGCCGTGGTCTGTTTTGCCGGTTATATTGCCCGGCTCAAGGCCGCGATGGAGCAACCGACCACCGACAATATCATGCTGGCCAGCTTCGTGCTTTTGCTCGCTGTCTATTTCTGGAGGCAGATGGATAAAACGAAAGATAAGGATGGCTAAAAAACTGAAACTCTACCGCTTCATGTCGGCGGCTGAATATAACGCCCTGATAAGCGGACAGAGGCTTACCAACGAGACACGCCACGCTGACAACGGCAACCACACCAACAGCGTGGGGTTTTGCTTCACAGCGTCGCCACCCTTCAAGGCGATCCACTGGCTGAGCGGCCTGGTTGACCCCGACTATTGCGTTTGCATCAGGATAGACGCCAGGAAAGTCAGGTGCAGCCGTGGCAAATACCCTGGAGGATGGAAGGATGAGTATTGCTGCACGTCCTACAGCCTGGACGACGTCGAGCTTGTCTATGCGTCGCGTGAGTGGAGCCACCTGCCAGGCCGTAAAGAGACCCAGGCACTGCTCAAGGAGTTTTTTGGACTTGAACCGGTAAAAAGAGACGACAATGGAAGCACCGACATCACGGGCTGAGGCGATGGAGCTGGCCCGAAGCATTGAGAGATCGAGGGCGCGCCGCGAGGTGAATGTCGCGGGCATCGCCGAGGAGCTGATCAGCTCACAGGGTAGCCTGTTGGGCATCCGCGACCTGAGCCGCTACATTTGTGGCATCGCCAAGCCCAAACCGGCGCCCAAGCAAAAGAACCCCGGCGGGCGCCCTGCTATATGGAACGACAGCCACACCGAGTTCCTGTTGTCGAACTGGGGCTTCCTGACAACGACACAGATCGCCAAAGCCCTGGGCTTTTCCAGGGCCACGGTGATACTGCGAGCCAGGAGCCTGGGCTTACCAGTCGCGACCCGTGGCGTGGTATCTGAATAACCGGCGCAAATATGGGGCAGAGAATTAAACGTAATTTTTCATTAAAACAGGAGGTAGAACCATGATTTTACAAGAACAGACTTTTAACTACAACGGCCACGCCTACAAAGTGACCAAGATCGAGAACAGCGACCGCTTCACCGTCGTGAGGGACAACAGGAACGTGAGGACAATCAGCAACCAGGCGCTCCAGGTGGCGATCTCCAACCGAGACCTGGGCCCGGTGATTGAGCGACTTTTTAACGACGGCGACAAATGAGCGACATCCTGGGTTATACCGAGCCGTTTGCAGACTTCATGACCGGCAAGGGTATGCGGTTCCTGCTGATCGCCTACGACGGCGACGAGGTGGCGCTCAATTACAACGTGGACGATGAGATAACACCCGCGTCGGTCATGCCGTCCATCGTCTGCGAGGCAATGGAGAAGGACTACAACATCGCGGCGCTGCTTACCCATGCTTTTGTGAAGTACATCCAGCGAAACGGCAACAAAATCGACATATCAGCAAATTAAGGCAATGAGACCAAGTAAATACTGCGAGCATTTTCGCCCCTGGCTGGGAACAAGCCGGGGAGAGCTTAACGAGGTTTGCGTCGATGAGCAACGCCACACAGCGACACGCTGCACCGCGTGCATCGACGTGATTGACGAGCACGGTAACAATATTTACCGGCACTGGAAGGCCAGGATCAAGGAAGTGGGCAACGACCGAATCCTGGAACCCGAGCTTTGGGGCTATTACACCCTGGAACAAGCAAAGGCCCATTTTGGCCTCGACGAGGCCGATGTTGAGTGGTACACGATTGATGACATGAATGAGGAAGGAGGTGAGAAATGAGCCTATTTGGATTTGGAGGAAAATGTGAAATCTGCGGTTGCACTGAGGATAATCCCTGCTGGAACCCAGAACATGGGTTCTGCGGCTTGGCAGATGATGAGCATACCGTCTGCACGCACTGCGCGATAAAGGAGATAGCCGAAGATCCCGAAACAATTCATCGAGTCAACGATTTGAGAAAGGAGGCCGACAATGAGTAACGACATCGCTACCTGTTTCAATTCGGCGTGTCCGTCCCACTCCAGCTGCTTGCGCTATCAGCTGGGCGAGAAAGATGGCTGGCGCGAGTCCGGCCTGTTTGCACCCAAAAGCGCCAACGCCCAGAAATGTCGGTTTTTCAAGAAAGGAGTTTAACGATGGACGCGCGAGAATTTTACGAGACGACTAAGGCCATGCGGGCCGCTCAAAAGGAATTTTTCAAGACCCGGGCATCGTCAGCTTTGAAAGAAGCAAAGCGGCTGGAGCGAGTGATTGACGACGAGATTTCCCGCGTGGAATTGATAGAACAGCAGCGCGGCAAGCCGCAACAATTAACATTATTCTGATGAAGGAAACAACAAAGAAGAAACTGGACTACAGCATTAACCTGCTCAGGAAAAGCGAGGCCCTGGCGCTGAGGTATGACCCCAACGGCGGCTTTTGTCTCGCTTTCAGCGGCGGCAAGGACAGCCAGGCGCTCTACCATGTCGCCAAGCTGGCTGGCGTGAAGTTTCACGCTTTCTTTTCTCCAACGTCAGTCGACCCCCCCCTATTGATCCGATTTATAAGAAGGCAATACCCAGACGTGGAGTTCATGAAGCTCACCACCAACATTTGGGAAATGGCCAAGAAAAAACGGATTTTGCCGACGATGATCCGGCGCTGGTGCTGTGCCGAGTTCAAGGAAATCTATGGCGCCGGCAAGGTGACGCTCATCGGCATCAGGCGAGAGGAATCGGCCAGGCGTGCTAAGCGTAACGAGGTCGAGGTATCGTCCAGGAAGTTCAGCGAGAATTTTGACCAGTTCAGCGAGCACGAGGAAGAAATGGTTACATGTGTCAGTGGCAAAGATAAAATTTTATTGTCGCCGATACTGACCTGGACGGAGGGCGACGTCTGGGACTTTCTTAACAGCGAGGGCATCCCGCACTGTGAGCTGTATGACCAGGGCTACAAGCGCATCGGGTGCATCATGTGCCCGATGAGCACAACCAGGCAGAAGCTCCGCGAAATGGAGGAATATCCCCACGTTTTGCGGAAGTGGTGCCAGACGATCGAGTGGCTTGATGAGCACGTCTGGAAGTATAACGAAAAAATTGAAAACATCACCCTCCGCGACCGCGTGCACTGGTGGATCTCCGGCCTGAGCCTGGAGGAATATCGCCAGGCATATATGAGCCCGACGCTTTTCTCGAAGGAGGAAATGGGCGAGGATAAGATCGAGAAACTAATAAAAGCAGCATTTAATGGAGCCAAGTAAGAAATATATTACCGGCGAGACCTTTGATCAGATCTGCGACCGCTACCGTGCGATGCACGACGGCTGGGACAAATTGTCCCATAAAGAGAAACTTGAACGCATCAACCGCTTCCGCAGCGGTTGTTAAACACCTACAAATATATGACAGACTGGACTGGTAATGGTAACAGCATTTTCAAAACCCTGGGCGCGTCGAACCATACCGACAAAAAGCGAGAGGCTAACGACTTCTATGCTACATCGCCCGAGGCTATTGACCTGCTGCTTTCAAAAATCGAGTTGCCGACCCAGGTGCTCGAGCCGGCATGTGGGAGCGGGTGTCTATCTGAGCGGCTGGCGCAATATGGCCACGACGTGAAAAGTTACGACATCGTTGACCGGGGCTATGGCGAGCGTCTGGACTTCTTTTTGATGACCGAGCCGCCATTTGTCGGCGACTTCGCGATCGTCACAAACCCGCCCTACAAGTTTGCAAAGGAATTTGTGCTCCACGCCCTTCACATAGTCCCGCCCGGTGGGCTGGTGTGTATGTTCTTAAAGACCACCTTTGCCGAGGGCTCAGGGCGTTATAAAGAACTGTTTCGTAACTCCCCCCCTCAAGGTTTTGCAGTGTATCAACCGCGTGCTGTGTGCCAAAAATGGCGACTTTGACTACATGAGACGCCACGGCGGCAGCGCTGTGGCCTATGCCTGGTGGGTGTGGCGACGCGGCCACACTGGCCCCACCATCCTGGACTGGATATAACCAATTTATTGACATCAATAAAATGATACCAACAGCAGAACCGGCCAACGTGGTACTATATGACCCCGACGCGCCGGTTATTCATACAAAGAAAGAAAGGAACACGGCCAGGATCACGCTCAGCGCCGAACAACAGGCCTGGCTGTGTGCCAACTTCGCCACGACATTGAACAAGGACGTCGCGGCCCACCTGGGCGTGAGCTTGAGGACAGCGATCAGGCTGGCCCGATCCCTGGGGCTCGAAAAAGACCCGGCCTGGCTTCACGGCGTGTTCATGGAGCGCCAGGCTATGATGGCAGCCTCCAACCGTGGCGACGGCAATGCCGGAAAGGCCAACCTGCTCAAGTATGGCGCCGCCCATCGCTTCAAGCCAGGCATCACCAGCCGCGAGCGCCTGGGTGATGAGCGTGAGCGGCGACGGATCGAGAAATCGGCGGCGACGCGGCGCGAGACGCTGAGAAAAGAACGAATGAGGCTCAGCTGGGGGCTGGAGCAACAGACAAAGCTCAAGATCGGCCACAACAGAAAAAGAGCTGCCACGCGCCACGCCCTCAAGAAACGCGGCTACATCATCCCAGCCAGGGGCGCAAATGCGGCGTATTATAATAGCGAGACCAATCGCTCCGATGCCGTTGAACGACATGCCCGCGAGCGAGGAATAGAAATATTATCAAAATAATAGAGTATGACACAAAACGACAAACCCAGCCCGATTATCTACCTGGCCCAGCTGGAGGGTCACATGCTGGCCCAGAAACGCGAGGCCCTGCGAGTAAAGCTGGAGCTGCACAAGCAGATGCCCCACGACAAGAAAGAGCTCAAGAGGCTAAAAAAAGAGATCCAGGAACAAATGAACGCCCTGACCTTCGACATGCAGGGGAAGATGGCGGAAATGTACCGCCAAAACTTTGAGGTGGTCAAGCTCATGCTGATGATGTTCGTCGGCATGGACTTTATCACCAGGCTCTACGATGAAGCCGAGGCGACCTTCAAGACCATAACGGTCGGGGCTAAACGCGGCGAGCTGCTTGACTTTGTGAAGCTATGCCGCGAGGTGGCCAATAAGGCCAACGAGGTGGTGTGCATCATAGACGGCGCCGGGAAAGACATGATGAGCCTCGCCTATGCCAACATGGAAGATGGTATCGGCGAGGCTCTGCTCAACGAGCTGCGCGAGAAGGTGACAGCCTATGGCAGCACGCCAGAAGGCCGTAAATACTTCTACGGCGATCACAAACGATGACTTTTATAATAGAGGGACAAATATAGTGACCTTTTGCCGAAACGAAATTGCAGTAATTGCAAATTAGTCCCCGGGGCCGTGGCTCGCTTTTGAGCTGCGGCCCTTTTTTATTTATCGTCCAGGGTTGTGAGGATCTTCGGAATTTTGGCCACGGCGCGCTGCCTGGTGATGTCGATGATGTGGGCATAGGTCATCGTGGACTTGAGATCGCGGTGGCCCATGAGCTTGCTCAGGGTGTAGAAGTCGGTACCCTGGCTCAACATCATCAGGGCAAAGGTGTGACGGCTGCAATGGTAGGACAAGTGCTTTGTTACTCCAGCTTTCAGGGCCCACCGATTGAGTGCCACGTTGATCGAGTTATTATACACAAACCCGACAAAGACCTTTTGATCAGGTTTGCCGCGCTCCCCAAGCAGCTCAGCAGCCTGGGGGTTGATGTCGAGGTACTGGAGCCCTTTTGTTTTTTGCTGCCTGAACGTGATCCGGGTGAAGTCGCCCACCTGTGTCACGTCGCGCCACTTGAGGTTAATCACGTCCGATTTTCTCAAGCCGGTGAGACATGAAAACAGGAAGGCCCGCTTTAATACCGGGAACCGGCACTCAGTCGCGGCCATCGCTTTGAGTTCGTCAACCGTGAGAAACGTGCGCTCTGTGTCATCGTCGCGGAAGCCTTCGACCTGGTTGCACGGGTTTGATGGAATGATCCCGTCCTTGACGGCCTGATTGAGGCACGCTTTCAGTTTACGGTAATAACTTGCTTTACTGTTCTGGGACAATGGCCGGCACGCTTCGTCGGGAAATGTTTCTTTGTCGATGTGGTGATTCCTGACCCTGGCCCGATCCAGGAAGTCGCGGAACCCCTGCACCCACCTGGGCGTGATGTCGCGGAACGTGGTGGCCGGATCACAGTAGTCAAGCAGATACAGGTGGGCCGAGTGCCAGTTGCCCCAGTTGCCCTGGCTTTCTTCACCATGCCGGTGCTCGACCATCGCTTTGTAATAAGCCAGGAAGTTGGTGTCGAGGTCAAACATTGAGCTGAAACCAAACGCCCCGTTTTGGAGCTCGACCAGCCGCTTTGCCCTGATAGCTTCGGCCAGCATCATCGTCTGGGTGTTTTGGGCTTTGTCGGCCCTGGATGTGCCAGGGCTGAGGTAGAGCTTGAGGTATTCGTAACTGCGTCGCCCGTTCAAATAGATGTCCAGGTAGAGCGACTGAGACCCGTCCGCGAGAGTCCGTTTGCGGAGTGTGATAGGTGATTTTGTAGCCATGATGTTTTGTTGTTTCTGTTACTTAAAATGAATCGCGCAACAAAGTAACAACAAAAAAACGACATATCAGCAACAATCAATAACAATTTTATCAAACTTTTTGAAGGGGTAAATAACTGATAAACTATGCAATTACTTGTTACTGCGTTGTTATTGTATGGCACCCGAAAAATATAGTTACTTTCCGATGCAGAATGTAAACGAGTGGTCGCTTTGGCTTGTGGTTCAATGGTTTAACCACTGCTCAAATTAGGGCAAGCAACAAACCAGCAACAAAACTGGTTATTTTGTCGCGATAGCGCCCGGCTCACTGGCAAAGATAATAATAATTTTCAGAAGGACAAGCGCCGTAATATCATTTTGTCGGTGCCAGCAAAATGATAGTTTTTTGTTGCTCGCTGTTTCTCGATCTGCAACTGTTTCCAAAATTGCAACAGTTGCGGTGGGAATAAAAAAATATCAAAAATGATATATTTTTTGCCCGAAATATTTGGTTATATGCTAAATTTGATATATCTTTGCAGTGTAATAATTAAACAACCACTTAGAACTGGCGGCAACAGTATAAATGCGGCACCAACGAAATGACAACTTTTCAAGTAAATCAAGTTTACCAGTGCAGGAGCCTCTGTGATTATGATTGTGTGTGGACGTTCAAGGTAACAAAGAGAACACCGGCCACCATCACCCTCAAGAACCTGAGCACGGATGAGGTAAAGACCTGCCGGATCAGCAAGAAGTCAAGCGAGTATTTTGGTTGCGAGATTGTTCACCCCCTGGGTAGCTATTCAATGGCTCCGAGCTTGTGGGCCGACCGCGCCAACAACTAAACCAGTCACCGGGGAGGTGATGAGCCTCCCCACATAAAACCAAACAACAACAATTAAAACACCGGCGGCAACGGGTAACAGCGGCACCAGGACAATGAAACCGACAACAGTAAAAAAGATCATCAACGAGATCATCAACGACGGCAAGGGCATCGTGACAATCACGATCGAAATGAACAACGGAAGGGTTTTTGTGACCGACTTCGATAAAGAGCCCGGCACCTGCTCCACCATCGCCTGGGACGATGAGGATCCCACAGTTATGAGAATTGAGACCGACGAATATGGTACCAAGTGGATCGACGCCACCCAGGTAATGAGTATTGAAATTTAATAACATGTTTAACTGGGGCCGGCCAGCCCGGCCCCAACAACTCAGACAGCTATGACTAACAATATAACAAAAGAGCAGGTAATTGAAGCCATCATAAAAGCCAACCAGGAAATAACCAGCGAGCTGGCCGGTAAGGATAGCTCGAGCATAAACGAAACGATGGTGATAGTTAGCGACGACTTTACCTTCCACGCCGTTCTGGTGAACAACGCCTGCCTCACCCCGTCTGTAATCGCCCATGAAGCCAACGCCATGAGGATGAGCCCGAGTAAAGCTGTGGGCATGTCTATGAAGCTGGCCGCGTGTCACAGCTTCGGGCGTATCACATGGCAGCCGATGGATAAGTGGGAGTATCTTGAAAGAATATTAAAGCAGAACAAGCGAACCCTTGAGTTAATAAATAATTGATATGAGCAACAACGAGAGACAAAGGATCGGCGCCCGTATCGCCGAGCTCCGACGCGAGCGGGGCATGAGCCAGGCCCAGCTGGCTGAGGCTGCCGGCTTGAGACAGTCCAACGTGTCCAGGATTGAGGCTGGCAAATACGCCACAACGCTGGACATCCTGACCAACATCGCCCAGGCGCTGGGCTGCAAGGTGGACATCATCAAGGAGTAAACCGGTAACAACTTGTTACCACTTGAAATAATCGGGCGCGTTATCTTGTAACATGCCCGATTATTTTTGCCTATTTGCTTGAATTTTATTACTTTTGCAGCGTATTGGGTAATAGTATCGTAAACATGACCACATCTAAGCCACAAGTCGAAGAGCATGGACTTTATAACCAAAAGCAAGCTGCGGGTGCCCTGGAGGTTGACAGGCACACGGTGGCTCGCTATGCGGCCAATGGCGTGATCAACTTCTGGCCTCGCGCTTGCGGTGGCAGCGTAACGACCGGCGCCGAGATCGTGAAGTGTTGGCAACGCCTCACCGATGAGCGTAACGCCAAATTATAGTAAATGGATAGCTATGGCCAAAGATAAGGACTACCGCCGACTCATACACACCGCTCGCTGGATTAACCTGCGACGCATGAAGCTCACAGCTGACCCGCTATGCGAGCGGTGCAAGGAGGCCGGTGTTGTCACTCCAGCGACAGAGGTGCATCATGTCAAGCCTGTAGAGGATGCACTGACTACCGCCGACAAGGAGGCCCTGATGTTCGACCCGCACAACTTGAGGAGCCTGTGCCATACCTGTCACGTCGAGACTCATGTGGCCCTGGGTCGTGGCGGCAAGAAGCACGCGAGACGACGGGCCGACGAGCAGTTGAAAAGTTTTGCGGCCCGGTTCCTGGGCGATGAAATTCAGACCGACCCCGGGGGGTGGTTTTTTAATCGG
>OCTW011573882.1_pt1 | contig 41884 bp, 18 predicted proteins | sample 1539671 | NCBI WGS metagenome assembly OCTW01 (sample SAMN02144230, study PRJEB22623) | gut metagenome | biome: sheep rumen | host: Ovis aries | place: New Zealand
TGTGGCCGTCAAAGTGCAGGTCTCAAAGTGGTAGTATGTTCCAGCGCCAGTGATGTTGCCACCTGTGGTCGGGTTGGCTGTTGCGGTAATTTCGTAGCTGTTGAGGCTGAAGTTGGCGACATACGCAGCGGCTTCGGTCACTATGAAGGAGATGGAGTTGTCTGTGCCGACTTCTTCTCCGTCCTTGGTCCAGTTGACGAAGGTGTAGCCTTCGCTGGCCGTAGCGTTCAAGGTGCAGTTCTGGAAGTGATTGAAGGTGCCTCCGCCCGAAACACTACCACCCTCTTCTGGATTAGCCGAAGCGGTGATTGTGTAGCTATTCAACTGGAAATTTGCAACATAATTGCCTCCTGCGGTGACTTCAAATGAATAAGTCGTAGAAGTTGAGACTTCCACTCCATTTTTTGTCCAATTCACGAAATGGTATCCCGTGTTTGGCGAAGCCGACAAGGTGCATGTGGCAAAATGGTTAAAGGTGCCGTCTCCTGTCACCGTGCCACCAGCCGTTGGATTGGCTGAAACAGTGATTTCATAGCTGTTGATGGCAAAGTTGGCAACCAATGTGGCTGATCCATCAACCACAAAACTATAGTTTGCGGATGTCGAGACCACCATACCATTCTTGGTCCAATTCACAAAATGGTATCCCGTTTCGGGAGTGGCTGCAAGTGTTGCCGTTGTGCCAAAATAATAAGTGCCACTGCCTTCTACCTGTCCGCCATTGGCAGGATTTGCCGTAGCAGTAATCGTGTATCCAATAGGGTTGAAGTTGGCAATATATTCGCCAGCAGTGGATGACGTTACAGTGAAACTGTAGGTCGCGTTGGTGGAAACCACACTCCCGCCCTTGGTCCAATTCATAAAGGTATAGCCATAGTTGGCTGTAGCCGAAAGGGTTGCTGTTCCTCCGTTGTCATATGTCCCCGCACCTGCCACAGTACCACCTTCTTCAGGATTTGACCTCGCTTGTATCTCGAAATGGTTGGATACAAAACTGATGAGATAAGGGCTGGGGATTCCAATCATGGCATTGTCAGTGTATGTGATGGTTTGGGAACACGACACATCCAACTCCATCTCGGTTTCATGGTCATAGATTCTGAATGTGTCTTCCTCGCCATTGAGTCCAAAGAACGAACAATACAGGAGATAACGATCCTGATTGGGGATGTAAACGCGGACATAATCCGTGCCGCGACATACATCACCATGGAAGATGCCTACTTCGAGCTGTGTAGAGCGTTGCTCCACACCATCTATCTCTACATAGCCCACTAGCGTTGCAGTCATTCCAGTTGATCCTGGCGGGTCGACGGGTTGCCAATGGGTGGCTCTATTCTCATCATCCAGCATTTGTAAAGTTTGCATTTCTTGAATGGTTGGCATCGCTACCTGTGCTTTGGTAAACGAAACCAGCAATAACAATAAAGTTAATAAGAACGATTTCTTCATTTCAGTATGTTTTTATCATTCAACAATTAGTTTTCCGTAATAAACATGGCCATTGTTTTCCGTGATTTTCACGATGTAAATGCCAGGGGTGCGAGGTGCAGTGATGTCGGCGACAACGGTGTTGTATGAATGTTGATAGGCCACCACGCCCAAGGTGTTGGCTATCTCAATCTTCATGTTCGTTGAGTTGATGTCATCGAGGCTCACACGAACCTTCTCCAAAGCCTTTACGGGATTTGGGAACAGTTCTATTTCCGTTGCCATTTCCTCCACATTCAAAACGCCAAAATTGATGATATACGGGGCTTCCACTGAGCCAATCATGGAGTTTGCATTGAAGACGAGGGTGGTTTCCGCACCAATGGTTTCGATGCCACTGTTCTCGTCATAGAGCCTGAATGTGATTTCGTCGTTTTCGTTGCCAAAATAGGTCAAAAACACCAAATATCTATCGAAAGGCTCTACGTAAATCGCATTAGCCTCACCCACGCAACGGTCGTCGATAAACGCGCCAATAATCAGTTTCTCATCCCGTTGTTCCACTCCGTCAATGGCAATTACGCCGATAAGTGTCGCGTTGTCGGAATACTCACCCACTGATACATCCCAATGATGTATCATTTGAACCTCACGAGGCTCTTGGTCTCCTCTTGACGACGTGGCATAGGTGAATTCAAACGGTTCCTCGTTGTTCGACTGATACATGTAGCCCATGCCAGGTGTCAAGGAAGTAAGGGTGCCGAACCATCCTCCTAAGGAAGAGTAGTAGGTCGCAAAGGCATTGCGAGTCTTGATAAGGTCAGCTTCCATCGGACTCATGTTAGCCAAAGCGGAGTTGATGTCAACACTCACATTCGATGGGAATCCTATCCAGTTCCAACCGCTGTTGATGGTGATGGGGTTCATAGCCATGTCGGCAAGCAACCCGGTGATTTCAATCGTTTGCTCAGAGTTCATGTTGATCATGTACATGCTTTGGTTGTTGATGGTTTGAAGCGTACCAAACCAGTCGCCCATGTAGGTCACAAAGCCGTCGGTTCTTGACTTGATCATCGAGGCGTTGGTCCCCAAAGCATTCTTCACCATATTAAAGTCGTCAGCGGTGCTCATGGCGATATAGCTCGACCACCAGTTCCAGCCCGTATTCAAGCAATCCGACTGAGTAAGATAGACGCTACCCGAATAAACGAAGCTCGCCACCAAGTTGCGGCTCCCTTCCACAATGAAGGTATAGTTAGGATTGGTTGAAACGGTGATGCCGTTGTAGCTCCAGCGTTCGAACGAGAAACCTGCGTTGGGCTGGGCAGTTACGGTCGCTTGCGCACCATGGGCAAACAAGCCGCCGCCGCTGACCGTACCGCCGTCTTCAGGCGAGGCGGCCACCGTGACGAGGAGGTCGTAATTGCCGTATTCATACTCCGCTGCTTCTTTCATGGCTTCGATGTTGCCCACGTTGTCCTCGCCAAGGCAGAAGAAACGGTAGCAATGGCCTGGTTCGGCCATGAAGGTTGCCTCCGTCTCGGGCAAATAGGTGTCATACAATTGATAGGCACCATAGTTGTCGGAGACATACAGTTTGAATTGCTTGATGCCGCAGCCGTTGGTGTCGTCGCTGCCAGTGAATTGGAGCAAAAGCTCGTTCAACTCCACTTCCGTACCTGTTAGCACAGTGGTGGGCGGCAAGGCATCCACGGTGTTCACCCACTTGTTGGTGGGGATGGCCTCGTTGATATCGAAAACGATGGAAGCTTGGGCCGTGATGGTGTCGCCCGTGACGCATTGGCGCTCGTTGGGCTTGATGGTGAAGCTGACAAAGCCTTCGCCGCAATGGGTGCTGTCGTTCACAGGCAAGAAGCCCATGTCTACGCTGATGGGTGCCAAGCCAGTTGCCGGGTCGATGCTCTGCAAGATCCAAAAGGCTTCGTTGTTGACCACATCCAAGCCTGCCACTACGTCCACATAGATGCCCATGTCCTCGATAAGGTCGAGGCGGGTTTGGTAACTGGATGGTGAGCCTTCGACGGAAAACACATGACTTCCGAAACCGAAAGAGCCTACCACAAAGGTAGACCGGCTCACTTTAGGATGCAATTTATGCCTCACTTCCACCCGCTGTGCCGCAGCCGTGGCAAAGTTGGGGTCGTTCTCGAAATAGATGGTGTAAGGCAAGGAAGCCGTTGCTGCCACCCATTGCATAGTGTCGCCCAAGTTGTCGTAGCCCCTTGTGCCGATGATTTCGTTGGGGTCCAAAGGAGCATTTGATGGGATGTTTATGGAATCCCCAGGGATGGAATCTGTAACTGGCGGAATGGTGTCCATGGGTTGTTCTTTTCCTATATTACACCAGTTACTATTATTACTTTGACTATATCCTTCTATAAATACAAGTAGGAGAAGGAATACTATCGTTGCTTTATTAACATGTTTATTCATAATTATTTAAATTCTAAAACAATGAAAACAAATTAAATATAGACAAATCATGCAACGAGTTCTCAACAGACTTAGAATGAGTACTCGTCTTAGTAAATAAATCTTTCATTTTTTGAAATTTGTCTCTCATGGTAACATCCCTAGTAAAATCTTGACAATTATTCCAAAGATTATCATAATTATCGGAAGTATATTTGTCTTTTATTTTATCAATAATATCTTGTAAATATCTAGGATCCAATTCAGGTCCATCACAAATATAATCATTAAAACGATATATCTCACTATAATCTGTTGTACTATTTCCTTGTATGCCCTCAACAAAGTAACCAAAATCATTAATTGGATTACCACAATCATCAAATACAAAAATATGATGATGTTCATAATTTAGTGTAAAATAATATGATAGATGTCCTGACCAATCTGCGCTATCTAATTTTCTTCTACACACTTTGGCACTGTTTTTTCCATCATTATCTGTCAGAATTAGTGGCATATTTCTGACATACATATACATATTATACCCATCCACATACATCAGCGGGTCATACTGCATAAAGCGGCCAAGACCTGGGTGCATGGTGCGAGCACGATAGTAATACAAACCTGTTTCGGCATCATAATCACGACCTGTGAAGAGGATAGCATTGCCCATTGCCGATTGGTTCAAAGCGTTGTCATTGGCATCAAAGAACAAGGGCTGTCCGTAGGGGTCATATTCGTAACGTTCCAGGAGGTTGCCGCTGCCATTGGTAAGCGCCACCACAGAACCGAGGTGGTTCTTGTGGTAGTAATAGGTGTTGCCGCCCCGTTGCATTTGCAGCACATCGTCCATCGAAATGCCAAAGAGGTAGGTAGCTTGTACCGCATCGGAAGCATTGCGTTCCTCAATGGCTTGGTCACCGCTGTAGTAGTAGTTAATAGTCGTTTCGACAGGCTCAACGACCGTTTTCTGAATACGGCGGTTCAAGGCATCGTACTTGTAGGTGGCCGTCGCACCATTGTCCACACTTATCAGACGGTTGTTGTAATTGTATTGGTAAGTGTGAGTGCCATCGCTTGTTATATTACCATTATCATCATACTGTAGGGTTATGCTCGTTACAGCAGTGTAAGCATTCATGTTGTTGGTCGTGTAATTTGTGGTCACGCCGTTCACAGTCATGGTGGTGCGGTTGCCCAAGGCATCCAGGCTATACTGCACCTGCTTCAAAGGATTGGGAATCTCCACACTGGTGGTAATCTCACCTTGCTTGAAGTTCGTCAGACGGTTTAACGCATCGTAGCCATACACCTCACTCTTGGTCGGACGAAGCAAGTCTTTCTTTGAGAGCATATTTCCCACGGCATCGTAGGTCATCTGCACATGAGCAATGCTTGTGTTATCAGTCAACTCCACCAAGCGGTTCAGTACATCATAAACGTAGTTGGTGGTCATACCGTTGGCGTAAGCCCTTTGTGTCAAGAAATCGTTGTCGTTGTAATCAAAAGTCGCCACATAGTTGGCGTTTTCCTTAATGCCCGTCATGCGCTGGCGCAGATCGTATTCTTCGGTGATTGTCCTTCCACTCGGGTAGGTCTTGGTCACTTTGCGGTTGCGGATATCGTAGGCATAACTTGTGGTCTTGCCGTTCAATGTCTCCGAGAGCACGTGACCCAACTCGTCGTAAATGAAAGTGATTTCCGCATCGGCATTATTGGCGGTCAACATGTTACCTACAGCATCGTAGGTGAAACTGTCGGCACTATTATCAGTATAGGTCTTTTGTGTCAATCTTCCCAAGACATCGTAAACAAAGCCCATTTGATGGCCACTTTCATCGGTGTAGGTCACCGTATTGCCATTGGCATCATACACAAACTGTTGGGTCTTACCGTTGGCAAAGGTGATAGTAGTCAGTTGGTCGTTGGCATCATACTGATAAGATGTTGTGCTGCCACGGGCATCCGTTACCGAAGCCAAGTTGCCGTTGGCATCGTAGGTATAAGTAGTCACATTGTTCAAAGCATCACGTTCGGTCAGTATTTGATCCATGGCATCGTAGGTGTAGAGCGTTGTATGACCGTTTCGGTCGGTATAGCTCACCAGATTACCATTGTTGTCGTAGCTGTAGTATTCGGACTGTCCGTTAGCATCCGTCTTTTGCATCAAACGGCCCAAGGCGTCGTAAACATACGATGTGACATTACCTTCGCCGTCGATCGAGGTCAACACTTTGCCATTGGCATCGTAAGTGTAGGCTTGCAAGGTGCCCAACTGGTCGGCCACATTAACCAAATGGTTCAATACATCGTATTGGTAAGTGACAAACAGACCCGTAGGTAATTCCACACCAATTACCTGTCCAATGTTATCGTAGTAATAACAAGTCGTATCATTCATGGCATTTATGCACATTGTAATCCTATCATGATCATCGCGAACGACACGCAACATATGATTCATTGCATCTCTTATTTGTACAACTTTGCGCTTGGCATTGTAGGTAAAAAAGGTGGAGCCTTCCAATGGGTCGGTAATCTTCAGCGGTTGACTGAGAGCATCGTAGGTCACGGATGTGGTATTCGACAAAGCATCAATAATGCTTGTGGCATTGCCTCTGTTGTCGTAAACCATAGTCATTAGATGGTTCAATGGATCAACCGATTGCGTCAACCGATTCATATCGTCATAGGTGAGTTGTGTGACTCCCATTTTGGGGCCAGTAATAGAATGAATCAGACCTTGCGGTGTATAACTCATAGAGGTGGTACGACCCAAGGCATCAGTCACCGACGAGAGGTTACCGTAACCATCGTAGGTGTAATGTGTTGTATGGTTATTGGCATCGGTGGAAGTCAGTACTTGTCCATAATCATTATAGGTGTAAGTGTTGCTCGTACTCAACGGGGCGTTTACCGCTAACAAGTTGCCGTGGTCGTCGTAAGTGAACGTGTAGAGATTGCCCATCTTATCCGTGTAGGAAGTGATGTTACTATACACAGGCTCGTAGGTGTAATACTCCGTATAACCTAAAGCGTCAGTGGACGAGAGCATGTTGCCGTTCATGTCGTAGGTGTAGACCGTAGCATTGCCGTTAGCGTCCTCATGACGGATGACATTGTTGTCCTCATCGTATGTCAACTTGCTACTGAAACCACAACAATTGCCCACCTTTTCAATCACACGCCCCTGTTCGTCCCAAATATAACTGCTGAACTGATTGTTGCCGTCTGTCAGGTAGTCCACGAAGACGGTCTTCCTGTTGGCTAATTCGTAACGGATGGACTTGTCGGTCAAGGAGGTCTTGATGCGATGCGCCATGCCATCCTCGTTGTAAGTCACATGAGTGGAATAGTTGGCCGCATCGGTGAAGGTCTTGATGCGGTTGGCATCATTGTAGGCATAGTGCGAAGTGGCTCCCATGGGGTCGGTAACGCTAATGAGGTTCTTGTTCTCATCGTAGGCGTAGGTCCAAACACGGCTATCGAACGAAGTGCTCATCTGGGTCATCAAGTTGTCGCTGTTCCAGGTAAACTGGATACTGCGTCCGTTGATGTCGGTAATGGATGCCAAATTGCCATTATTGTAGGTGAAATCAAGCGTGTTGTTATAACGGTTCTTGATTTGGGTAACCCGTTTGGAGCTGGCATCGGCAAAGAGGTACTGGGTGCCGTCCTTGGTCGTCAGTTTGTAGGCAGTCCCTTCAAATGACAGGGTGCTGAACACGCCTGCGGGTGATTCAAAGGTATTGCCATAACGCTTATAAAGGTCTTGCCGACCGTCGCCTTGCTCAATGATGATACCTAACGAATCGCTTTTGTAACGCATCTCATAGCCAAGGCTCCAGCCATTACCATAGCCGTAGTTCTGCTCATTGTAAGAGCTGTTGTAGTAGAACACGGCCTCCAGATTCATTCCTCTGTTGGGAACGGAGAGGTCGGCGCGTTGGTAAAACAGCACACCGTTGTAACTGTTCACCCAAATCCCGTTAGGGCAAGCTATTTTGGGCCGTATGATATTTTGGGCTTGGACGGCCACAGCACTCAACCCTAACAAAACAATCAATGTTATTATTCTCTTATTCATAGTGATAATTTATTTTCATGATTTAGTACTGTTTCCTGATTGGATAGACTTTAATACTGATGTTACCAGTTGAGGTGGCATAGACGAAGATGGTCTTCGTGCCGAGATAACCTGGACGAAGCACATCGGGATTGCCTTGGCCTTCAGCCGTCATGAATACAAGTTCATGCTGGTTGAGGGACAAACTATCCGACTGGAAGGCAATGGGATAGTTGCAAGCCACCACAAATCCGGAAACATTCAAGTCGGTGCTGCCATAATTGCCATATTCGATATTAATAGTGAATTTGCTGCCCGTGCGTACGCTTGAAGGCGCAATAATATTCATTGCCAATTCAGCAGGCAGACCGTCCTCAACGACAAAAGCCTGGTCTTTGATGGTGATGATTCCACCCGGCAATTCGGCTGCCATGCCGTAATCGCCAGCAGGCATGTCTTTCAGGTTGAAAGTAGCGTAGGATTCCGTGCTGTTTGTGTAGAACACCTTTTCGGCGGGCAGGTATTGGTTGCCTTGCACCAGGCGGAAGTCCATGATGCTGTCGAACTTGGCTCCGATAATCTGTGTGGTGATGGAACCCGCATTGCTGCCATGGTCCGCGTCGACATGCAGAATCTCGAAATTGACGATGGAAGCGGAAAGGGTTATGTTCTGTGTGGCACCAGAACTTTCGGTTCCCGTTGCCAACAGGTAATAACGGCCTCTATTTAGGGAAGGAATCAGAATCTCAAGTTCCTGCTCGTAGGGCGTGGAGGCACCAAAGTCGAAGGAAGCCAAGGTTGGCACTCCTTCGAAGGACAGATACAGCTTGTTGAGAATCAGTTCGGATGAAGTTGTCAGTCGGCACGAGAGGGTTTGGTTCTCGTATTCCTCGCCCACATCAATGCGATAGTAGATGTATTGGTCGTTTTCCATGGTTTGGTCAACGCTTGAGCCAATGGCGAGAAGAGGATAGGTGACGGAAAGCGGGGTCAACGAGATTGCCATGTTGTTATCATACGAAACCTCGTTCATGGTACGTTGGATGTTCGTCCTGACGATGACATAATAGTCGCCTTCGGTCACGCCCAGAATCGGCACAGTCACCTGTCGGGTCAAGGTACCGTTGGAAGAAATATTGATGTAGGGTTCCGTTGCACCTAACATAATGTCGTCACCGCTCCATACATCGTCCGTAGAAAGATAGACGGCTTCTTTGATATAACCTTTTGCAGGGTTAGCTCCTATATTTGACAACAGCCAAGAAATCTCGATTTCCTCGCCCGATTGGGCTTCGGCGGGGAAGTTGAGGTCGGAAACGATGAGGTCGCATGGCAATTGGGCGATTACCGTTACAGAAGAGCTTAAGGTATTGTTGTTTTCATTCGCATCTTCAAAGACCAAATTGGTGAAGTCGGTAATGCCCAAGAAATAGTACTCGCCTTGAATCCAATTAGGGATGGTCAAATGGATAGAGTCTGTGTAGGACTCACCTGCCAGCAAGAGACCGTTATGGATTTTGCTACCCAAACGATAGCCGTTGTTGGTGCTTGTAGCATTGTTGCTCAGATAGAAGGCATCCGTCCAGGCATTAACCAAAGTTGATTCGTCTCCCTCATTGGTCACGGTATAGTGAATCCAATAGGCATTGCTTGATTCGAGGATGTTCCCAACATCAATTGCAGTCATCCTCAAATCGGGCAACGGCCCATAACTCACATTGACAGCTTGCGCTACCCAGTTGTTGTTCCTGTTGTTGTCGTAAGTGTTAGACGAGGCATCGGCGACACAAAGAATCTGTTTTGTGCCAGCTTCAGCAAACGAAACAACGAAGGTTTGCGTTGCAGTGTAGGTTGCATCCGGATTTAGAACCATTGTCCTATTGAAACTGATTAGTTCTACATCATCTTCACTCACCACGTTGTCGTCGGAAACAAACAGTTTGTCAACCCAAGGTATCGGAAGATAGTTTCCACTCACTGCAACGTATTGACCGTTATTGTTCATATACATGGGAATGGTGGCCGAAGGACAGGTGCCGTTGTTTTTCACTGTCCAAGTGATGGTGTATTCACGGCCAGCCAAGATTTCGAAAGGCACATTCATCGAGACTACTTGGAGGTCGAACGGATAGCTCAAAACTGTACCTGTATAGGTTGTGGTATTGTTGGCGTGGTTCAATTCGTGGATAGCCTCATTAGGGTCAACGGTGAATTGGATGTTGGGGTTGTCACCTAATAACATCGGGGGCAGGAAAACCGTGACAGCAAATACTTGGTTGCCATTGACAGCGATGTTGGTTCCGCTAAAGGGCTGTGTCTGAACTGGACACACGATGGTGTCGTCATCCTGATAAGCAACCACAGCAAACGAGAGGGTCTCGTTCTCTAAAGCGGCATCACCGATGTTGGTAACCGTTAGGTTGAATACATTGGACACACCCGATTGGATGTCGGTGGCATGACCGATGTTGGAGATGGTCAAGTCGGGTAGGGGACAATTGATTACCGTGACGTTTTCTGAAACCACATTGTTGGTTTCGTCCATTTCCACAACCGTATTCTCTGGGTCGACAACCAAAAGGAAAGTGGAATACTCAGATGTCACCCAAGAAGAAACCGCCACCGTCCTGACGAAATGCACCGTATCTCCCACTTGGATGGAAACATTCGGCCAGCCTAAAGGCAGAGCTTGCGATTGCACCGCACACAAGATGGAGTCGGTGCCATTTGTGGCATAAAGTGCAATGTTGCAGTTGACATCCAACAAATCGAGTTCCCCTATATTGGTCACATCAAACTCAATGTTGATCTCATTGCCGGCGTTGATGGGATTGGGCAAGATTAGGCCTAAGGGTTTCAGGTCGGGCAAGGGCTGGTGCTCAACGAACACTGGATATTTTCTCAAAGTATTATTGTTTTCATTAGGCTCAATCAGGGCGTTCCCGGCATCAGCCGTCACAAAGAGGTGATAAGTGCCTTCTGCCACATTGGGCAAGGCCGTGTTGACCATTATGGTTGTGGTTTCGTCAGGTTGGAGGTTCAGGGATGTTGCCCTTTCTGAAACTGTGATGGAATTGGTCATGTTCACGTCTGTTGACAAGCCGATTCGGTCTGTGACGTTCCAGTTTTCAACGGCACCGTTGCCGACATTCTTCACCACATAGCTGATGTTCATTGGATAACAGGCCACAAGGGTGTCAGGGGCATTGAGTTGCATCACCTGCAAGTCGGGAATGCCAACGGTAATCGGCCCACTCCTGACGATATTGTTGTCGTTGAAAAGGTATTCAAACACATTGTCGGTGGCATCCGCGTACACATATAGATAATAGGTGCCTGCTTGGATGTTTTGAGGCAAAGTGCCCGTCCAAGACCTTGAATATTCAGTATTAGGTTGCAAGTAGCCCTGATGCCGTATCCACGACAGCAAATAGGCATCATCGCCTATCTCATCCGGATTGCTTGAAAGATAGACATAATCGTACCAAGAATAGGAATTGGGTTGGCCGGCACCTTCATTCACCACAGTAAAGGAAACCGTGAAATCAGCCCCTGTACTTGCATTTAGGGTATAACTATCCAAATAAGGTACAAGGTCAGCTGGTGGGGTAAGTATAATGTTCACTTCTTCGGAACGAGAAATGTTGTTGTTGTCCATCACATGCTCATATACCTGATTGTAATAGTCAGTTTGCACATAAAAATAGGCATTGCCATACATGGTCAAAGGGATGTAGCCATTTAGTTCCACTTGATAGGAATCGCCATGGGTCAAGTATCCGTAATGTGTCACACGAGCTATACATTGGCTATTGGAGCCGAAGGCGGCAGAATCGGAGATGTACAGGGCGTCGGTCCAACGGTTCACGCCAGTGGGCGCCTCGCCCATATTCGAAATGGTTGCTGTCACAGAAACATTGGTTCCCGAATAGAAGTTGGTAGGAGCGATGATAGAAGTAACCTGCAAATCGGGCAAAGGCGGCATGGCAATATTGACTTCATCGATGAAAAAGTTGTCATGGTAGTAGTTGCTGTTGTTCAGGTATTCCGACATTTCATGTATTCTGTTGTAACCAGAGTAGCTGGTACGGGCACCTATGAACGGTGGCGGATTATATGGTAGCACCATTTGGTTGTTTTCCCAATAGATGGTATAAGCATCGTAAGCATCCGTAATGACAAACAGATAATAAGGTCCATTAATTGATTCTGGAATGGTCACCGTTTGGGTTTGCGTATAGGATTCGCCTACCTCAAGAGCCGCAAAATGATCAAAGGTACCCAAAAGATAGGTTTCTGATTCTCCAGAAGTCACGTGGTTTTCAAGAGAAAGCCAAACCCGATCATACCAAGAAGAGGAGCCAGTACCTACCAAACCATCGTTTTGCACGGTCCATGTTATGGTTGCGGTTTGACCAGCCACAAAATTGGAATGTGACATGGCAGTCACATGTAACTCTGGTAGTTCTTGGCAGAAAACTGCCCTCAAAATCCTGCTTTCCTCCACATAGAACGAGTATTCGGCTTCGGTCGAGACAACTTCGTCGTTCTCGGTCCAATACAAGAACACATAACCATCGTTAGGGAAGGCGGTCAGTGTACATAAGTCGCCTGGAATGTAGTTGCCAGCTCCGGTAATGCTACCAGCCGAACTGAAGTTGGGGTTGGCTTGGATGGTGAGGTAAGAGGTGAAGTCGAACACATATGGATTGCCTGGATTGCCACAAATGGTGTCGGTGACAAAAGAGAACGCTGGTGCAACCCTGTCAACTTGATTCCATGTGTTTTGGTCAAACAACTTGAAGTTAATAGTGTTCCCATCATTGCCATACACCATCAGGAAAGCCAAATACCTATCCAAGGTTGGGATATATTGCATCATGGTGCTTCCTCTGCACTCGCTTCCGCAAAAAGCGCCAAGCTCCAAATAGGGCGAGCGTTGCTCCTCGTCGTCAACTTTCACTATGCCAACCATAGTCATGGTATGTTCGTACAGATGGGGATTGAATATCCAATGAGGAGTGAGAGAATTGCTCAACACGAAATAGGCTGAATAATTGGCATCCTCTGTCACCATAAAACTGTAAGTAGCAGAGGTGGAAACCTGCACCCCGTCTTTCATCCAATACAAGAATTGATACCCACTATTGGGAGAGGCTTCCAAGGTACACATGGAGCCGTAACTATATGTGTCGCTGAAAGTGGTGTAGCCGTTGACATATCCGGTTCCTTCAGGCAAGACATTGGCCGTAATGGTCAGCCAAGTGATTTCAGAGCTGAACTCAAACAGGTACGGTTCGGAAGGATTTCCGAGGAAGGCATTGGCCGAAAAACTCACTTCTTGTTGGTTCTCTAAATACAACTCAGTTTCACTCTGGTGGTCATACAGCCTAAAGGTAATCATATCGTTATTGGAACCATAAACAGTAAGGAAAGCCAAATGTTTATTTGCAGCAGAATAGTAGGTCAACAACTCGCTGCCCCTGCATTCTTCGCCACAGAAAGCACCTATCTCCAAATACTCTGACTGTTGCTCTACCCCATCAATCTGGATGGCACCGATCATGGTCATGTTGAAAGGATATTGATGGCTGTCGCATGACCAATGCTTCTGGATGCCGTCGGAAGCGTCAAGAGCAAAGGCCTTAAAAGCTATCGCCAGCAATAATGTTATTGATAATAGTCTTTTCATATCGTAATTGTATTCTGGGACTGGCACAAAGGCCAGTCCCGGTTAATAATTTACTTACTTCACAATCAGTTTACGTGAATAGGATTCCTTACCATTAATAATCACCCTAACCATGTATATGCCAGCAACATCTGGAGCCTTGACCATCATCGGGGATTGGCTTGAAGTCGTGACGGAAACAACCTCTCCCAAGGCGTTGATGATTTCAATCATGGCGCTCTCGGGCTTGTTCGTCGACATGGCAATACTGAACAGTGAGCCTCCGTCGGCAGGATTGGGATGGATGGTCATTGTGACATCATACTGGTTTATCCCTGTTGCTTCATCGAAATGAACGACAAACGGTTCATCCATGCTGCCAACAATGGCATTGGGTATGAACACAACGGTTTCTGTTGTCGAGGTATATGCGACACCTGTTTCAGCATCGTATAGACTGAAGCTCAACACATGATTTTCTTCACCGGAAAGCGTGAGGAAGGCCATGTAACGGTTCGTTGGGCCAACGTAAATTAGTTTAGTGCTTCCGAGGCATTTGCCGTTTTCGAAGGCAGCCAATTCATAGTTGCCATCAGCAAGCTCGACATGATCCAGCTCAACCACGGACATCACCGACATGTTGTCGGGATACTCGAATTCGTTGGGCACCCAGTGGTTGTTTTCGGCTGTGAGATTCGGGATAAGCTCCATGCGGCTATGTGTATCTGAGTAGGTGAATGTCGTATTGTTACTCTTCTTGGAATGGTACATCAAGCCAACAGACGGCTCGAGTGTATTCAGCGTACCAAACCAACCTTGTCCCTCAATATAAGTGGAGAAGGATTGCTTCGATTTCAGGATATCGCCGTGGGTGGCATTCAGATTCGCCAAAGCATCGTTGATGTCCAAGGCTTCAGTATGAGGATAGCCGACCCATGTCCAGCCTGTATAGAGGGTGATGGGATGGTCGGTGACATTAGTGCTGAAACCTGAAACCACGGCCTCAATAGGAGCATTAGTGTTGATCATGTACATCTGTTCATTGGTAATGGCATCCAGGTTGCCCATCCACAAATTGTTGTAGTTGATGTCGAATCCATCGGTTTGCGACTTGATCATGACACCATTTGAGCCAAGGCTTGCCTCAAGCATATCCAACCCCACGTTGCCTTCTTGCTCAACGATGGTGGAGTACCAATTCCAACCTATTTGCATGGTTGTTGCTTGTGTGATTCCGAACAAGATGGCGTAAGGATCGTCGTAAGAGCCCACATCAACACCTTCCATGAAGGTCATGTGAGTCAGGCAGTTGTATTCAGTTTCTTCACCAAGCTCGTGATTGTAAATACTAAAAGTAATGTCATCACCCTCTTGGCCATAGATGGTCATAAACACAAGGAAGCGGTTCTGGTTGGGATAATAAGCCAGCATCTGGCGGCCACGACATTCATTGCCACAAAGGGAGGCGACTTCCATATAGTTTCCAGTCAGCTCTTCGCCGTTGACATTCACAAAACCAATCATCGACTGCGGAGTGTATTCCGGATTGTCGACCACTTCCCAATGAGGCGTGAAGCCGATGAAGTTTGCTACCATGTCGATGTTGTCTCTCACGCGGAAGGTGTATTGAGGTGTGTTCGTGATTTCTTCTCCGTCTTCCGTCCAGTTGGTGAACACATAGCCTTCGTTGGCCGTGGCAGTCACCGTGCAGGGGAATCCGTTGATGTAGGACCCCGACCCCGTAGTCTCACCACCTTGGGCGGGGTTGGCGGTGACGGTCACTTCGTAGCTTGTACCACCGATGGTCAGCGGGCAGCTCATAGCATAATAGGCGTTGAAGTTCGGGCAACGATGCATACCGTCATACACCACGCGGATGGCATACTCGTGGTTGCCAGTGACAACCGTGTCGGTGTAAGTATCAGAAGTGGTGAATCCAAGGAGTTCTCCGTCGCGATAAACCATAGCACCCAGAACGCCAGTGACTGGTGAGAGATGGCCATCATCGGTAAACGGCACACAGAATGAAAGCTGCTCTCCTGCATTATCCAAGAGAACGGTTGCTTCTCCTGTTTGAGTATCCACTTCGGCAAAAAAGCCATTGCTACTAGCACATCCCGTCCAATACAATTTACCACTATAATGGTCAAAGCCTCCTGATTGTACATAATAGCTATACAATCCAGTATACCCAACATAGGTGGCGGCTCCTGTGGTCTTATCTACTTTATAAAGATTAGCATCACCACTATTGATCGCCCAAAGCTGGCCTTCGAAGTCGCAAGCAAGAACTTGTCCAGTGAAGCCCAAATAACCAATCTCAGTAGTAGTGTTGTTCTCAACATCCCAACTATATAAATAGCTATCATATATACCATACATCATGTCGGTAGTATAGTCCCAAGCGCAATCTCTAAAATAGATGCCCAACGAACCCTGATCAAGAATATTACCAGTTTCAGGATCCATTACATACCAATTATTGTCATAATTCGTGGCATGAACATATCCATCAAGGGGACAATAGTCGCCTCCATAAAAAGACGGATTGGTGTTGATAAGATTGTTTGTTTCAGGAGATTCAACATCGAAGCTCAACCAGCCAATCGGATTGTTACTATTGTCGCCATTCCATAACCTGAGCGCGTAAGCAGGATAACTGCCCGTCATGATCGACCTTTCCTCCACAGTCGGATACGTCCAACTAATCACATTGGCCGTATCGTTCATGTCCATGTTCAGTTCAGTGACTACTTCGAAGTTGTCGCAGGACTGATAAGCCCAGTCGGTTTCTTTCCATTCGCTGAGGCCCGAGGAATAGACTTCCGCCACCTTGAGGTGGTAGGTCTCGCCGTCAATTAGGTTGTCGATGGGCAGTTGATTGTAGCAATTGGGAGTAGTAATATCGAAAATGACATTGTCTTCAGCATCGGTGCAAATCATTTGGTATTGCTGGAAGTGTCTGCCGTCTTTGGCTGAAGTGCCCAGTTCAACGTCGTCGATAGAGATAATGTATTGGTCACTGCAATTAAAATGACGGAATGCGATGTAACAAGTGCTTCCAGCGTATGCACTCAAGTCGACAATGTAGTGGTACCAACTGCCTAATCTTAGATTCTTACCATCTCGTGAGCCACTACCGTTACCCTTTGCGGTCAACGTCCATTCCTGGACACTGGTAAAATCGCTCGGTTCGGTGCCAGTTGTCGAAACAAACACGCCAAAGTGGTCGGCTGCATAAACTTCATCGACAGCTACAACCCAAAATGAGATGTGAGAACCATTTTCAATGTTTACTTGTGGAGAAACTAAATAATCATCTGGATAAAGCATTCCTATTCCATTAAGATAGGAAGAAGACAATGCCGAGTTGCTACTATTGTAAGCCCAATCGAATGTCCCACTTTGATAACTGCTACCCCATTCGCCAATTCTGTCAATGGAAAGCCAAGTGTAGCCATCATTGTTGGCATCTATCACTGTCCAGTCTTCAGGGATACCTCCCTCAAAGTCTATGAAGAAGGTGTTTGGCACAGTAACATAGTCCAACGAAGGAACTGTATTGCCATGCATCTCATCATCCCATGTCGCCCAACCCGTTCTTGAGACATAGAGGTTGGTGACGGCGTAGTTGATCTCGTTGAGCACATAGTTCAATGCGGTGGCATCCCAAATGCTCACTTCTTCAGTGATGGTGTAATAGTCGTTGAAGCTGACTTGCACTTGGTAATCGCCGCGACGGAAGCTCTCAAACGCATAATAGCCAGTAGCATCTAAAGTGATGTCGTCTACGGGATACAACGTTTGTTCCGTCGAATTGAGGTTGGTAAACTGCACCAACACACCCTCTGGGCTGTCACCACTGTTGAGCGTCACGGTGACATTCACGGCACCATTGTCGAGATACATATTCTTGTCAATATGATTCGACCAGACAATCTGCGACTCACGACCTGTGGAGATGAGATGATTGTCGGTAATGGCAAAAGCTGAAACCTGACCGTCAAAATAGCCAAGCGTGGTGGCCGTGTTGTTGTCAAGGTCAATCTTTATCAGAGGCATGGTGTAATTGCTGTTGTTATAAGCCGCCCAATACACCTCGTTGGTTTCACGGTCGGTAGCCATGTCTTGCCCGTAATTGATGTCCCAATCAAAAGCAATCAGTGTAGTAAGTGTTCCTGCAACAGGATCATACTCCTTGATAGTTTCATCGCCTCTGTCGCAGATGATAAATCTGCCGTCGTTGGTAATGGTGAAGGTGATTAGTACGGAGACTGGCATATAGGCTAACTCGACATAAGAGCCATCCGCTGGATTAACTTCATAAAGATAGCCACTTGAGCTGCATCCATACATCTTGCCGTCTACAGGGTTGTCATCAATAACCATAAAGGGCCTGTCTGTTGCGATAATATCAAGGCCGTTGTCGGGATCAATGATTCCAAATTTTCCATTAATGTCGGAGAAATAGAGCGTTCCATTCATGTAACAGGCTCCATTCGTGAACACGTCGTTGGAGAAGCCAAATGAATAGGCTTGGGTGGGATCATTAAGGAAGAAACTGGCAAAATCGCTTCCATAATACCAACGCGCAACAATGGCTTCTGAACTTTCTGACCTTAATACTGGCAACGAAGTGTTTTCCGGAACCACTACAAAAGGAGCAGGACCATTAGAATCATCGTATTCGGGCTGAATCATCTGTTGAGTACTGACCTCATGATTACCCAAGTTCGGTTCGGTCCACATGATTTCGCTCTCACGGTTGCCTTCATACACACGACTAACACCAAACTTGTAAACACCCGCTTCGGCATCAGGCCATGTGACATCTATTAATAAGGTGTCGGTCATGTTGTCGGCAAGAAGCACGGTGTTGTCTTCGGTGAACGGGCCGTTGTTGTAAGCGTTGGTGCGATAAACGCGATAGTGACTGAAGGAACGGCTGTTTGCCAGTGTTCCTTTAGGAATATAAGGGGCATCAGGATTGATGCAAGTGATGGCTTCCATACCCTCGCCCACCATAGGAGACACGAGAGCGTTTGCTGTAACCGTAGGATTGCCAACATTGATAGGCTCATTGGAATAACTATAGAAGCCCCGTCCGCTAAGGTAGGAGAAATACTGACGCATAGTCCAAGTTCCATAGCTTTGGTGTTCCCAGCTATAGCCATTCTCAAAGCTGGCGTTCCACCAATTGCCAAGGTTGTTCTGGTCACCACACATGCCAGCAGGCCAGTTGCTCAAATGCGTGTTGGCCGTCCAAACCACCCACAAAGTTTCGGTGCCAGTCACTGCAACAGGAATAGTCAAATCGAAGTCAATCCATGCATTCAAATTCTGCGGAACATCAACAGTGATGGTGCTGATGGCCTCTCCAGCCATAGGCTCTGTGCCACCACGATAGATGGTGCAGGTATAGTTGCCGCCGACAGCACCATACATATCATCGGAGAACAGAGAGACCTTTGTCATTATAGTGCCTCTGTACGACCACAACACATCAACAGGGTACTCGTAAGCCCAACGAGGCGTACCCACGTTGCTACCCAGAGCGTTGTTGAAGTCGCTTTCAGCATAAGTATGCCAACCCGCAAGATTATCGGTCCAAATCACTTTCACATACGGGCTGTTCGGGTCAGTGGCATCGGGATAGTATTCGGCCAAGACTTCGGCAACAGGATAAAAGACCTCGTCCATAACAATGTCAATGCCTTCGGTGGTTTCACCATAGGTAATGCCGACACTACCATTGTAATCGTTGGTTTGATAGCCACCACAAGTGGCGGTGGCGGTATAAGAGCCTGCTTTCAGGCTACCTGTGTAGTAGCCATTGGCATCGGTTGTGAAAGCAAAGGTTCTGGAATACCCAAACTCATCGTTGCCTGCGAAGGTCACTGTGGCATTCTCAATACCGGTGACCCCGTCTTGCTCGTACACATGACCCGCAACGGCACCATCGCCCGAAACCCATATGACAATATCATAGGAAGGATTGGATTCGCCTCCTGCATATACGCCGGTTACATGGAAACTGTAACCCTCCACCATATCGTAGGTAAGGCCGCTAACGGTGTAGTTATTGGTCGTCGAGTTACCAATCAACACATTGTCCTGATAGATATTATAGGAAAGGATGTTGGTGTCGGCGATGGATGTCCATTCCAGATATGCATCATCGCCCTCAAAGATATTGTAACTTGCAGCGTACAGGTCTACAGGGCCATTAAGCAATGTAGTGAATCCCCAAACCGGGCCTGCCGTGCCTTCGGGACAGCCATCGTTGCGTTCCACAATCTGCCAGAAGTAGTTGGCGTTGTTGAGCAAGCCGCTCACGATGTGCGACTCGGCGAGATCGCGGGTCCAATCCACGATGGTGTCCATGTTTTCATAGTCGGTGCCTAACAGCAGCGTGTATTCTGTGGTCCTTTCGCCCAACGACCAATGCAATGGGACTGCGGTCGGAATCACATCCGTATCATAGTCGGAAGGCGTTGGATGCGAGACGACATCGGGGCAAGATAGCGCAGTCGTGTTGACTTCCACACCCCAAGCTTCGCTGGTGGAAGAGGTCACAAGGTAATAAGTGCCTGCAGTCATGGTCATGTCCGTAATGGACGATCCAGCAAAACTACCTCCCTTAAATATAATGTTGGGACGGCTACTCGTGATATTCATGCCATAGGCCGTAGTCAACATGTCATAGGAAGTTCCATCACGATAAGTGTATGCCGAAGAATAAAAACTGGTAGTATGGCTCTGCCAATTGATACTTGTGTTCCACGACCCGTTGTTCCTTTGGATACATACAAGCAGGTTGCTTGTGCCATCCCAGACGAAAGCGCTTTCGTTGAACTCAAATTCGTTCCACCCAATCTGTGGCGTGCAGGAGCCTGTATAGACCAAAGTCATTCCCGAAGTGAGATGGGAAGTGCCCGTGCCGAGATCTGTATCCGCCACATTTGCCAACCAAATACTGATGTTTTGTTGTAAGTAACCCGTTGAATTGGTGGCATACCAACCGAGGCTCTTTATGGCTGTTTTTTTCATTCCAGCAGCAATCAATTCGTCAGCTAAAAACAGATTCTCAGCTATTGAATTATCGTACAATGTGTAAAAAGGAAGGTATGAGAAAGTTGAAGTTCCTTCTCCTAATTGGGTCTCAAACGATTCAGTAAACTCCTCATCCAAAGGCCCTGTATAGCAATTGCTTTCCATGGGTCCTCCTTCTTCCTCGAATCCTTCTCGGTAAAGAATCAGCTTGCCATCCTCACCGCTAGTCATCAAAGCGTTAAGCGATGCATCTTCCGTAAACACTAGTTTGTAAACGGCATCAGCACCATCTTCAACGTTTGTCGGAGGAAGATTGTAATTGTTGTACAAAGGTATGTTGGCAACAATTAGGCTGTCCGTGAAAGGGTAGGAGGTGATTTCATAAGCCGTCTCCCAAACATCCTTGATTGCAGGTTCGTAAGCTATTGCCGACAAGTCAAATTGCACCGTTTGGTTGTCTCCATAATTAATAATAAGGTGTCCTGTTGCCTCACCATTCCCTGTTCCGTGGGTGATTCCGATTTCACGGCTCTTGTGATAGCCAAGGGCGAAAGGAACTGTGACTTCCTCAAGTTGGAAATAGGGATTGTCTGTTGAGATGCTATTGATTAAGGTGTAGTTACCTGGATTGTAAATCTGGAATTTGTATGGACTCATCCAAGCATCATTAGGCCGATGGCTCAAAACAAGCGTATCAGGAATGACGCTTGGCTCCGCTGAAGTCATGTCAAAGCCAAGACGTATCTGATTTTTTTCTGTATACAGTGTTCCACTATAACCAGAGGGGTTGAAAGGATCATAATCGGTGCCATCACTATAAACACGAATGGCTTGAGCCTCGTCTGTTCCAAAAACGCGGCATGCCATGTGGGGCGAATTTGTGTAACTACCAGTATTGTTGTCAATGATAATGGCTAAATTTGAAGTTCTATCGTAAACGAATTGATTGTCAAGCGGTATTGTCGTCCATCCGCCTGAAATCATGGTCACGCTTCCACTGAAGACCAAATCTTCTTCCGTAGCAGGAATCCAATCATAGTCGCTTGTAAATGAGGTTTTGTCAGTGTTGACCATGTAGATGTCGTAGCTTTGCGTTTTTGTGTCACCGTCATTATAGAAACCCAAACTGAGGATAGCCCCCGCCCATTCAATGTCGTTAGGAGTGTAGATTTGTTGGGTCAATGAATGGCAGAAAAAGGAATAGCTTGGAAGATAGATATTGGTGTTTGTGCCCCCATCGCCGATAGTTAAACCGTCAAACAACTCGAAATTGGCCGTATAAGTTGCATCTTCGCTCACTACAAACGAATAAACGGGATTGGTGGACACCACTTCGCCGTTCTTTGTCCAATTCACGAAATTATAATCAAAACTTCCTGTGGCAGTCAAGGTGCAGACGCTACCTTCGTAGTAGGTGCCTGCGCCATCTATGCTACCGCCTTCCATTGGACTGGCTACAGCATTAATCTCATAGGTAATGTCGCTTCTGGGATGCAGATGGAAAATGGCATAGTTGTATGAGTTGAATTGATACCCTGATACATTCAATGCGTTGAGCGCGAAGAAGCCGTTGCCCGAGCCGCTCCAACCCCAATTGAAATGGAGTTGATCATTCGCGTCGTATCCATCGCAAACGAAAGCGTGACCACCTCCGCCGTTCGTGTCCGACCCACTATAATAGAGCGGGAACCCCATGTCGAGGTTGGATTTCACTTGTGCCAACCATGTAGTGGCATCGTTCATGTATTCACCATACATGTCATCGGAATAATTAAAGTAGTTGACCAAGGCGTATGGAACATCGTCGGAGTAAGCACCTGATCCGTTATTGCCATACATCATGTTGACAGAAATGCCGCAATGCCAAAGCAAAGTTGCAACGGCGTTGATTTCTGTAGAAGTCGAACTGGAAGTGATATAATCGGGCATGTTGGTCCAGTCATAATAGGTCTCGCCGAAATTGGCTGTCTGAGAAGGATACCCGTCGGGAGTGTAAGTGTGCGACCCATAGCCCACGGCAGGGTATCCATAGAAATGCATGATTTGACCCATAGCCGTGGCTACGCAACCAGCGTAAACATGACCGCACGGACCATTCGGGTCTTCAGGGCACAGGGCGTTGTAATAGCAACTTTGGTTCCACGTTTCGGTGAGCATTGGCTCCACCGAGTTCATGCTTCTATGTTCATTTCCGAATAAATATCCTGTTGACCTCAACGAAGCCCATTGTTTGGTAGCAAGTTCGTCAATGGCTTCTCGGTGTTCGATGCCATATTGAATTTGCTGGCAATACATTTGAAGATAACCTTCCATTTGGGGAGGAATGTTGCCTGTGTCGAATGGTCCTTCCTCAGAATAAGCAAGGATGGGTGTTGCACAGTCGTCTGCCGCTACGATGACGAAACCGCTATCCGTGTTGAAAACATAAAAAGCAAACGTGTTATTGGCCAAACGGTATGACGTGGCAAGTTGTAGGTAGTTGTCTCCTCTTATTTGCATTCGCGTGTTAGCATTGATAAATTTTGTTGCAACCTCGCGAGCAGTCTGTATATCAACAGGGTTAGCCTTTGCCGTAGCCATGAAGGCAAGCAGAAGCATCACTAATGGGAAAGCCTTTGCGCTTCCCAAACGGTCCTTGATCAGGGCATAATATGTCCTGACACTTCGTAAAGTACTGTTTGTCATATTTTTAATGTGTTTAATTAATAATGGTATTCGTATGGTGCAAAGCTAACGAGAAACCATAAATGATTAATAATTATGCTGTTCCCGATATTTAGGCATAATGTTACTAATTATTATGCGTTTTGCAATTAGATTATTTGCATTTTGTTTTTCCTGATTTCTTGGTAGTGGTTTGAGAGTGGGGCGAAGAAATCGTAGTCCAAGAGTTCGCACAATCGCAATAGCAAATGGGTGTCAATCCATTGTTTCTCATACATTTTGTAGATGTTGTTCCGGTGGCAATGCAACTGGTCGGCGAGCCATGACACGCGGATTCCTTTCTTGGTCACTTGTGCCTTGACGAGCTTTCCCATGTGGATGTCGTCAATTTTCTTTTCTTCGTTCTTTTCCATATTATTGTAGTTCTATATACGGTTTAGGATTTTTTTGATGCAAGTATGGTTTATGCTGGAAAGAGGTCGTATCTGTATTTGATTTTTATGGATTTATTCGTTGCTTTGCGTTAAAAGTTTTCAGAACACAAATTTAAAGAGACTTTACACTGTTTTTTCTATCAGTTGCAACCAATTTAATTGCATTTTGCAACTATTTTTTATAATTTATTTTAGTTATTCTCGTGATGGTGTGATTCTGTTGCGTCTCATCCGAAAGGGGACAAAAAAAAACGAAGGCTTTACTCTGTTTTTCCAAGTTGGTAACTGAGGCCTTCGACTGCCTTACACGACCACTTCACGAGTAAAGCCCACGTGAAAACACATGGGCATTGGCTTACTCGCTTGTCGTGTACGAACTTTCAGTTTGTTTGTCAACTCATTTCTCCTCCTCAAACTCCTTCCTATCAGCATAATACACATCAATGGAAGCGATGAGGGCGGCAAGGCTCCAAACGGGGATGGCCAACTTGTCGGTGTCTAAGAAGTTGTTGAGGAAGCCGTGGACGAAATAGCCGAAGAAGGCCAACGTGGCGCCCAACACGAGCACCTTGGCACTCTTGTTCTTGCAGCGGCTGTAGGTCTTGATGCCGCAGGTGACAGTAACCACCACGAACACCATCATTAAGAGCGAGCCTACCAAGCCTTGCTCGGCCAGCGGACCGAAATACTCGGAGTGGGCGTTGCCGCCGTCGCCGGCGTTGGTGCTGATGATGGTCTTCTCCTTCGACATCTGGTAGGGAGCATACACGAACTGGTAAGTGCCTGGTCCCCAGCCAAAGACGGGGCGGTCGTTGAAAAGTCGGAAGGCCGACTGCCAACGGTTGATGCGCTCAAGGTTGGAGGCATCGGTCGAGATGTTGGTGATGCTTCGTATGTTCTCCACAAGGTTGCCCGAAGCGTCTTGGTTGTTCTTCTCAAGCGCGTCGATGATTTGGTTCTGGAAGGTGAAGAACAAGCCCACCAAGACTACGACGGCAGCGGCAATCCAGCGGAACTTGATGCGCAGCAGCACGCACGCCAACACGCCCAAGGCGGCCACCATGCTAATCCAAGCGGCACGGCAGTTGGAAAGCGTCAGGGCGACGCTCAAAAGGATGACCACGCCGATGATAATTAGCCTGCGGCTTTTCTTGATACCCGGAACGAAACAATAGGTGAGGGCCATGATGAGATAGATGCCCAAGGCTGCTCCGTAGGCCGTGTGGTCGTTGTAGAAAGGTGTCATCACCCAGTGGGCCGAGTCGCCGTCGAAGCCGTATTGGGCATGGTGGATGATGGTGTAGACACACACGATGCAAAGGGCGGCGATGTAGAGCCATATGAACTGATGGATACGTTTCGGATCCTTGAACAAAAGGGCACAAAGGAAGAAAGCGGGAATGACGAACCACAGCCTCGATACCAAGAACTTGATGGACACTACGGGTAGCTCGCTCGTGATGGTGGTGACGAGCATCCAGGCGAACATGCAATAGATGACGATGGCGATGGGATGTTGCGAGATGCGCCGGTCGTAATGGCCGTCGTAGAGCATCTTGGCCACAAACAAAACCAAGATTCCCATCAGCAGCGGCTCGGCGGGTAGCGAGATGGCCAAGCCTGCGTCCAAGGCTTTCAGGTTGACCGAAAGCGGCACGGTGAACGCCGTCAGCAGCAGCACTTTGTCGAGCGAGAAGATGTAGAGCAGCAAAACGCCAAGCACCACAGGCAAGGCGAAGAACAGGTAGGTGTTCTTCTTCACCACGAGATACATGCCCACGGCTATGAAGAGCGCCGCTATGACATAAAGCCAGGCTATTTTCGCTTTCTTCTCCACGGCTTACTTGTTTTCGGCGACGAAACGTTTGCGGTTTTCGATGATGAAAGCGACCACGATGGAGAGCAACAAGGCTCCCATGGCGCTCAGGGCGACCACCACCCAACGCACGGGGAAGGCCTTCTTGTCGGACGGGAAGGGTTCGGTGATGATGTTGGAGTAGGTGAGGTCGGAGTTGTAGAAGCGCAGGTTCTGCTCGTAGTCCACCTTGATGGAGACGTAGGTGTTGCCCTCGGCTGCAATCTTGGTTTGCAGGTCGATGATCTCGGCACCGAATTTCTCCATGTTGGCCTGCATCTCCGAAGCCTTGGCAGAGCCGCCAAGCATGCTCTTCGTGATTTCGCGTGACTGACTTGAAATGTCTGATATTCCGTAGGTTGTGCAAATGTCTGTGTAGCGTTGCTTCAGCGAGTCGATGTCGTGCTGTTTCTCTCTCAGCTGTCTTTCGTACATGGCCACCACTTCGCCGACCTTCTGCTTGTGCAAGGTGTGCACCTTCTCGTCGTAGAAGTTGAGGATGTCCCTTGCGATGCCGCAGGCAGTTTCGGGATCCTTGTCCATGACGGTGATGCTTACGGCTTCGTAGGGCGTCTTGGCAATCTTGATCTTGCTGCGGTATTCGTTGATCATGTAAGTCCTGGCAAATTGGTCGTTCCTGTCAATCTTGTAGTCGTTCCACAGGTCGTATTTTTCGACGATGGCATCCATGATGGAGGTCGAGTTGATGATTTCGAGCATCTGTTCGGTCTCGCTTTCGTCGGAATAGGGGCTGATGTTGGCAGGATAGGCCACGGCAACGGACTTGAAGAGCGGCGTGATAAAGGCCGAGCCGGAGAAAATGGCACCGCAGAGGGCCGCCGCCACGGTAATGATGATGATGTGCCACTTCCATTTCAGGATGACTTGCACTAAGGAAAGGTTGTTGAAATTGTTATCCATTGTTGTTTGTGTTGTTTTCGTAGTGGTGTGGTTAGGTGTGAAAAACTGATTCAACTTATTGGTTATGGCTTTTTTGCGCTGTCGTCCCGACCGAGTTTTTCTCGGCCTCTCGGCGAAAAAAGTCCTTCGAGCGGTCGTAGAATACGATGCAGAAAATGAGCAGCAGGAAAGTGCTCAAGACGGTGATGACCACGATGAGCCAGCGCACGGGATAGCTCTTGCGTTCGGCTTGGAAGGCCGAAGTGACGACGAACTTGTGCGGGATGAACTCGGTGGCATCCACCTTGGCTTCCTCGTATTTCGACTTGACCAACGAGAGTTGCAGGCGGTCGTTGTCCAAACGTTGGTTGATGGCGTAGGAGGCGCCGCCGTAGTCGGCCAAAATGTCCAATTGCTTCTGTATGTTGTTGACGCCTTGCGTGTTGCCTTTTCCCAATTCAACGGCCATCTGGCGGCTGAGCATCTCCACCTGCGACTCGTAGTCGAACACGCCGAGCTTGCGCAGCGTGTTGAGCGAGTCTTCAAGCATGTCCATCTCAGCCACGAGCCAGTTGTATTCCTGCTCAACGATGCGGAAAGCCTCGACGGCCACTTCTTTTTGCATCTGGTTCATCGTACTGTCAAAAATCTCTGCAATCTCGTTGGCGATGCGGGCCGAAAGGGCTGCGTCAGAGTCCAAGACAGTGATTTTCACTGCATTATATTCGGTTCTGCGGAACTTGATGCGTGCATCGTAAAGCTTGTTGAGCTTGGTGAAGGGGTATTTGCCGTCGGGCTTGATATTGTAGTGCTCCATCAGGTTGAATCGGCTGATGACCTTGTCGCGCACGCGGTTCGAGTTCAGGACTTGCAGCATCTGTTCGGTCTGCTCGTCCTCGCCGATGTTCATGATGTCTTTTTCCGACTGGTAGGTGGTGCTAATCAGCACTTTGGAGATGGAGTTGCTGGAAGTGGGGTAGATGATGGTGGTCGACTTGTAAAGAGGTGTGATGAAAAATGGGGCGCTGAAAATGACGGCGCAAAGGGCAGCGACGGCCAAAATGATGAGGATGGGCTTCCTGTATTCCACCAAAAGTTTACATAAGTACTTGGAACTGTAGTTGTTATGCTGTTGTTCTTCCATATTTGTGTGTAGAATAAGTTGCCAAAAATAGGGATTTCCGCTGAAATGGCAATGAAAAAAGTCAATTTATGCCTTTTTTTCCTTCGGAATGATGAGGCCGACAATCTCCTTGAGGCTAAGCAGGCGAGTGGCGAAGATGGCACCGCAGTTGAGGGCAAAAGCGACGACGAAACCAAGCAGCCAACTGTTGATCAGCCGATGGGCGAGAACGGTGATGATGATGATGCAAGCGAAGAAAAGCACGATATGAAGCCAATAGCGTCCACCGAGACTGAATTTGAGGATGCGCTTGGCGATGAGGTATTGGAGGAAAGCCGTGACAGCTTGCACGCTGAGGCTGGTGAAAGCGGCACCCACCGATTTGAATTTCGGTATCACGATGAGATTCAGCATGATATTGATGACTACGCCCGAAGCTGCCACAAGATTGAGCTGCTTGAGGCTGCCGTTGGCTGTCAATAGCGTTCCGAAGACGTAAGTCGTCGACAGACAGAAGAAACTACCCATCAACAACGGGAAAACGCTGGCATATTGTCCGATGCGCAAGGCATATTCTGCCGAGGTTTCAGCTTCTTCGTAGCGATACATCAATTGCATGATTTCCTGCCGATAAGACACGCACATCACGAGCACGATGCCCGCCATGGCCACGATGACATTAAACGAGGTCTTGACCAAGTTATTGAGTTCCAGCTTGTTTTTCAGCGTGGCGGCAAACATGGGCAAGAGCATGATGGCGAAGAGGTTGGAGATGTTGTTGCCCGCGTCGAAAAGGCGGTAGGCACGGCTGTAGATGCCCGACTGCACGCCGTTGTCGTCCAAGAGGCGTTCCAAAAGGACTGGCTCGATGCGACTGTAGACGCTCATCAGCAACACGAGCAGGGCGAAAGGCAGGCTCTGTCGCAGTATCTCCTTGAAAAACTTTAAGTTGAGCTTGAAATTGATATGCTCCGCATGGCGCAAAACCACCACCAAGGCGAAGAGGAGGGTAGCGATGTAGGCCAGCGTTTGTGCTTGCAGATACCAGATGACGTTAAACTTCTCTTTCGGGAACCAGCCGCTCCACAGCACGAGGCTCATGATGACGATGGCCAACACACGGTCGAAGACGGAGAGGATGCTGTCTTGCTTGAACAATAGCAGACCTTGAATGTTCGACCTGAGAAAAAGGATGAATGAAAGCAGGATTTGGTTCAGCCCGCACCAGAACAACAGCTTGAGTTTCAGGCCTTCATTATAGCCGCAGAAGTAGCCGACTACGGAGATGACCACGGCATAGAGCAGTCCCAAAAGCAGCTTGATTTCGGTGAGGCCGCCGAAGTGTTTCGAGAGGTTCTTGGGGTCTTGCGCGACGGCGCGGCTGTTGAAGTTGGTGATGCCGAGGTCGAGCAGTATATAAAAGAGGTAGGAGAAGTTGAAGAGGGCCTGGTAGGTGCCGTAGGAGGCGTCGCCGAGCAGGTTCTGCACCTCGCGGTCGATGCCGAGGATCCAGAACGGCTTCACCAACAAGTTGAGAAACAGCAGGAAGATGATATTTTTGATGAAACGGTTCTGCATTCTTTTTCCGAAATTCGACGGGCAAAAGTAAGAAAAAAAACATTTAGGACGTTTTTACATATACCGATTCGCAAATAATGCGTACTTTTACCCCCGAAAAATCTGATTGGAAGCCATGAACAAGGAACAGGAAGATATTGAAGTGCTGGAGGAGGAACTTATTGAGAATGAGAAGAGTCTGCTCCTCATCAACGACGATGTGAACACTTTTGAATATGTCATCGACACCTTGATGAAGGTGTGCCACCATACCCGCGAGCAGGCCGAGACCTGCGCCTGGATCACGCACTACAAAGGCAAATGCGCAGTGATGCACGGCAGCTTCGAGGAGCTGAAGCCGTATTACGACATTTTGCTTGGACATCAACTGACGGTTAAAATCACGGACTGATGGCGGGCTATTCTTCATTGGAAATTCTGGCCATCCAACGGGCCTATGAGTCGATGTTGGCCGACATCCATCCCTTTGTCAACGCGCCCGAGCATCTGGCGCTGATCGACAAGGCCTACCGCTATTGTCTTGAGAAGTACGACGGCAAGTACTTGGTGTCGGGCAAGGCCTATATGCTTCACCTTATCGAGATGGGACGCATCGCTGTGCTTGAGGTGGGCTTGGGCTACATCTCCGTGGCCGCCTCGTTCCTCCACGGCATTGACTATAAGGAGAATGTGAGCATCAAGGAGCTGGAAAAGGAGTTCGGGAAGACCGTGGCTATCGTGCTCGAGGATTTCAGCGACATCTCGAAGCTCGATACCGAAAAGGTGGCCTACAACTCCGACAATTTCCAGGTGATGTTCCTCTCGCTCATCGAGGACATGCGGGCCGTGTTGCTGAAAATCGTGCATCGTGTGTATGACGTTCGCAATCAGAATGATGTCGACCCAGACCGCCTCGCGAAGTATTTCCATGAAATAAAGTACATCTACATCCCTATAGTCCACCGTTTGGGACTTTACAAGCTGAAAGCCGAGCTTGAGGCCAAGCTGATGCTGTATGAAAGCCCAGAGGTGTACCACGAGATTGAAGCCAAGATTGAGGCTACCAGCGAGGCTCGCAAGCAAACGGCTGAGCTGTTCATCGCAAGCATCTCGGAGGCCATCGATGCCGAATTGGAGCGTACCAAGAAGAACGGCAAGCCCAAGTTCGCCTATTCCATCAAGTGGCGATTGAAGTCGATTCCGTCGATCTACGCCAAGATGAAGGCCCAAAACGTGCCGTTCGAGGAGGTCTACGACCTGATGGCGGCAAGGGTCATCATCCGCTGTGCCCTGAAGGACGAGCAGGAGTGCTGCTGGAGCGTTTATTCGGCCATCACCAATATCTATGACCCTATGCCCGAACGCCTTCGCGACTGGATCACCAAGCCAAAGGCCACGGGCTACGAGTCGCTGCACACGACGGTGAAATATGACGACAAGCTGTGGTTTGAGGTGCAGATCCGCACCACGCGCATGGACGACATCGCCGAAACGGGACAGGCAGCACACTATTTATATAAAGGTGAAAAGCAAACCTCCGAGGAATGGCTTCTCAACGTGCGCGAGGTGTTGGAAAACCCGGGTCTGGTGTCGTTCGAGAACTCGTACAGAAAGATATACAAGTCCGATAAGATCTTCATTTTCACGCCTGAAGGTGACCTAAAGCAGTTGCCCATCGGCTCCACGGTGCTCGACTTTGCCTATGAGGTGCACACCCGCGTGGGCGAGACCTGCAACGGAGCACGCGTCAACGGGCGCATGGTACCCATCCGACACGAGCTAAAGAACGGCGACAAGGTGGAAATCATCACGAGCAAGAAGCAGTCGCCGCGTGCCGACTGGCTCAACGCAGTTGTGACGGAGAAAGCCAAGAACAAGATTCGCCGCTACCTCAAGGAGCAGGAACTGAAAGAGTCGGAATTGGGCAAGGGCATGTTGCAGCGCAGACTGAAAAACTGGAAGTTGCCTTTCTCGGAAACCGTGGTCGACATGCTTGTGAAAGAGTTCAAGCTCGAAAACTCGCTGCAACTATACCATCAAATCTCGACCGAGAAAATCGACCTTGCCGACGTGAAGCGCATCCTGACCACGAAGTTTGGCGAAAATGCAGAAAAGTCGGAAAAACCTGTGCCTGAACTGATTGAGACGGGCAAGAAGGAAATACAAGCCGAGGCCGCCGAAGCCCTCTCGATAGGCGAGGACATCGACAACGTGACCTACAAGTTGGCCAAATGCTGCAACCCCATCCCAGGCGACCATGTGTTTGGCTTCGTCACCAACGAGGGCACCATCAGCATCCACCGCACCAATTGCCCCAACGCCAAGAGTATGCAGCAACGTTATGGCTATCGCATCATCAACGTGAAGTGGAACGGGATAGAGGAGCAAGGTTCGCAAGCCACCATACGCATCTTCGGGCGCGACGTGATGGGACTTTTGGGCAAAATCACGAAGGTGGTTTCGGAAGACTCGGAACTGAATATGAAAAACATCGTCTTCAACAGCGACAAGGAGGGTTATTTTGAAGGCAAAATTGTGCTCCAAATCTCCGATGTGGAGGCACTGGAACTGCTGATGAACAAGATAAAAGCCATCGATGGCATTATGGAAGTGGTTAGAATTGATTGATTTTTAATTAAATAGATACTATTATGAAACTTAATTCACTATTTACAACTGTTTTGGTCCTGTTTGCGTTTGGCACTTTGCAGGCGCAGGATTTCCAACTGAAAGAAGGAACCTATGGCATTGATAATGAGAAGAAAATCATTGTAACAACGGGTCATGAGAACGGTAAGGAGACGTTTGCGCTGCGAGGGGAGGAGTATACCCTTTATCGCACGACGTTGCCCGTCATCACGATTGCTACCGATGGTCCAATCGTCAACTCACCTGCTGTGCATGGCACCATCAGCGTGGCCGATGCCAACGGTCATGTGATTACGATGCACGCCGGATTCAAGATCCGTGGAACATCGTCGCAGCAATACGACAAGAAATCGTATCGCGTTGAACTGTGGGCAGATGCCACTGGGACGACGATGGCCGACACCACCTTCCTCGGTATGCGCAGCGACGACGACTGGAACCTCGAGGCCATGTGGGCCCAGCCTTTGCGCCTTCGCGACAAGGTGGCCAACGAGCTGTGGATGGAGATGTACCAATTGTCCTATGCCACTGACGAACCCGATGCCTTGCCGGGCATCCGTATGGAATACGCCGATGTGTTTATCAACGACAGCTATCAAGGTGTTTATGCCCTTACCGAGCGTATTGATCGCAAGCAGCTGGGACTGAAGAAGTTCAATGGCGAATTGCGCGGCCTGCTCTACAAAGGCAACGGCTCGGGAGCACCTACCTTTGAGAGCCTGCCCGACTACGACAACACGCTCGACACTTGGGACAACTACGAGTGGGTCTATCCCAACGAAGAAGAGGCCACCATCAATTGGAATCACCTATATAGCTTCACAAACTTTGTGATGAACTCTTCCGATAATGTGTTCTATTCGCAATACTCCGCTCAGTTCGATAAAACCAATGCCGTTGATTACTACTTGTTTATCAACGCATTGAAGGCTATGGACAACATGGGACGCAACCTTTTCTTGGCGCGTTACAAGAAATCGGGGACCTATTTCTACCTGCCATGGGACTTGGATGCCATCTGGGGCTTGGACACTGACGGCAACCAGACCAATTATTCGGGAGGCTTGATGAGCAACGGTTTCTTCGACCGTTTGACCCAAGATTGCACCACAAACGGTTTTGTGGCCACAGCCAAAACACGTTACAATGCTTTGCGCAACAACATCCTGACCACCAATCACATCATGGAAATGATTCAAAACCAGTATGATGAATTGGTTGCGGCTGGCGTTTACGAGCGCGAACATGAAGCCTGGGCAGGCTTCACCGTCGATGCGGGGCAATTGGATTACATGAGCAAGTGGATGGACGACCGTTTCTATTACTTGGACAACGAAATCAATGCAGCCTGTGGCACTTGGGGCATCGAGGCCCCTGAGCTTGTCGAAGGGCCGACTCCCATTGCCGAAATCTTCCCCAATCCTGCCAAGGATCGCATCAACATCCGATTTGCCGGGGCTGGCGATGCCACCGTGCGCTTGTTCGACATGACGGGCCGTTTGGTTTATTGCTGCAATGCTAGTGCAGAGGCTTTGGCCATCCCAACGTATGGCTTGGCAAAAGGCATATACACCTTATTAGTTAATAGGGCTGGAAACCAAGAGGTGAGAAGGGTGGAGATACAGTAATTGGTTGGTAATGAACGAAAAATCCCTGACTCAAGTGGGTCAGGGATTTTTTGTAGCCCATAGCGGAATCGAACCGCTGTTTTAAGTGTGAGAAACTTACGACCTAACCGCTAGTCGAATGGGCCAAAAAAATAGGTTCGTTTTGTGGAACCTTTAAGTGAACTAGGCGGGAGTCGAACCCACAACCGCCTGATCCGTAGTCAGGGACTCTATCCAATTGAGCTACTAGTCCAGTCGTTTTTGACACTGCAAAAGTACAGCTTTTTTCATTCATGGCAATGAAAAAATGCAATTTTTTTTCTTTCTCAACACAACTCGTTGAAAAAGAAAATGATAATTTTTGCTTGTCGTTCCAGAAACGTTATGTTTTTCACTTTTTGCATTGCTGCATTCTGTTTTTTCCTATCTTTGCCTCATCAACTTTCAAACATTTTACGTCATGAGATTACTATTGATCAGCAATTCGACCAACTTTGGCGAGAATTATCTGGCTTGGGCCACGACCCAAATCGAACTGTTCTGCTTGCAGAACCATATTAATAAGGAGAGCCGCATCGTTTTCGTTCCTTTTGCGGGCGTCAACATCGGCGGCATGGTCTATCCCGAGAGCTACGATGCCTACGAGGCTAAGGTGAAGAACGTGTTTCGCACCAAGTTCGGCTTGGAGAACTTCGTTTCGGTGCATCATTTCGACGACAAGGTGAAAGCCGTCAACGAAGCCGACTGCATCGTGGTGGGCGGTGGCAACACCTTCCATCTGGTGGCTGAGATGCACCGCTATGGACTGATGGAGGCCATCCGAAACCGCGCCCTTGCTGGCGTGCCTTACATGGGCTGGAGCGCAGGATCCAACGTGGCTTGCCCGACGCTGTGCACCACCAACGACATGCCCATCGTGCAACCGGCGTCGTTCAACTGCCTCAACTTGGTGCCGTTCCAAATCAACCCGCACTATCTTGACCCGCATCCCGAGATCGACAAGATGATCAAGCATGGCGGCGAGACGCGCCAAGACCGTATCAATGAGTATCTTGCCGTGAACCAGGACATGAAGGTGGTCGGACTGCGCGAAGCCACGGCACTTTGGGTGGTCGACGACAAAATGTATCTGAAAGGCGGCAAGAAGATGGTCGTGATGCGCTACGGCAAAGAGGCTGTCGAGATCGAGCCGAATTCCGATGTCACATTCCTCATGGAAGGGCATTTGGCTTGATTCGTTTTGGTCAAGAATTTGAGAATTAGAGATGTAAATGCCATTCTTTAATTCTCTAATTCTTGATTTTGAACTATTTGAACGCCTCGATGTCTTCGAAGACCACGAGGCGACGGTCGAGGTGGATGATTTTTCGTCCACCTTTTTCGCCTTTGATAAGGTAGATATTGGCTTCGTCGCCAATGATGTCGCGGAAGGCTTTGCGGATGCGCGAGAGGTTGGCGTTCATCGTCGACCCGATGAAGTCTGTAAGGTTGTCGATGGCCTTGCGGAGCAGGTCGTCGTCGCCATAGGTCGAGATGCGGCGGTAGATTTTGTAAAGCTCTGTCTTGTTGTCGTTTAGGTAGTTGAGCGACTGTCCTTCCTCATGGATAAGGAAGAAGATGTAGAGCGCCTTGCAGAGGGCGGGCATCTTTACCTCGGTGTTGTTGCGGTCGGTGAGGAAGATGTCGCCACGGCTGCTGATGAATAGCCGGCTGACTTCGTGCGATCCACCGTATTTTAGCAAGATGTCGAGGAGGATTTTGTGGAACCCTGTGTAGTTCAGCTCGTCTTTTGGTGCCGTCCCGTTTTTCAAGGTCAGCTTGGCGATGAACTCGGCCTCCTTGTCGCTGCCGATGGGTGGGTTCAGGTTGAGTATGTTGGCGTTGAGCTGCACGAGGCGTTGCAAGGTCAGCAAGGGGGCTTTTCCGGTCTCGATGATGAGGAAGTCTTGGTAGATGCCAGGCTTCATGTTCCTGATTTTTAGGAAAAAAGAGGGTTTTGTGATTTTCAACCGATTGGTGTTGAGATAGTTGAGAAATACTTCCTTGGAGAGGAACACGCTGTCTAATTGGTGCAGGTTGGCGTCAATGAGGTCGAGTTGGCTTTCCGAAAGGGTGGGCTCGATATAACTCAAGGTGTTGCGGAAGGTCTTTCTTTTCTTTTTGAGTTCGCCGACGACTTTGGGCAGATAGAAGAACTCGCGTTGCGACTGCCGTAGCAGGGCGCAGATGGAGTCGTATTCGCGGCGGATGGCGGCATTGGTCCTTTTGTTGTGCTTGGGTTCGATGTAGAGCACGGCGTTGTGCGTGTCGAAACCGAGGTTGGGGATGGAGACGAAATTGGCCTTGAGGCCTTCGGTTTCGGGCAAGTCGATGCCGATGGAGAGGATCAGCGCGGTGATGAGCAGCGACTCGGTGGGGTCGAGGGCATCGTCGGAAAGCGAAAGCTGCTGAAAGACCCTGAGGATGGCCGTTTTCTCTTGGTTACCAAGTGTTTTCAGTGTGGAAACGGCTTCTGATAGGCTGATGTTTGTGGCTTTCTTGCGGCTGGTGAGCGTGATGTTGAACAGGCCGTAGACCAATTGCAGGAAGTCGATCTCACCCTGGTTGACGATGCCGTCGCATTGCACGAGGTCGGAGACCACCTTGGCCAAAGCTGTCTTATGTTTTTCCTTGAATATCATTGCGTTATCAGTGTGTGGTTTGGGTTGTAACCTTGCAACCTCAAGTCAGTTTGATACGAGATTGTATTTTTGCGCCGTTTTTTCATCGCAAAAATAGGAAAATTTGGATTATGGCAAGAGATTATAAACGCGGTTTGTCGCAAGAAGAGGTGGAAGAGAGCCGCCGTAAACATGGTGACAATGTGCTTACTCCACCTGCAAAGGAGCCGCTTTGGAAGCAGTTTTTGGAGAAGTTTAGCGACCCTATCATTCGTATTTTGTTGATAGCCTTGCTGTTGTCGGTGGCTGTGTCGCTCTATCAATTGTTTACGGGAGCCGAAGGCCCCAGCGTGCTCCTTGAGCCGTTGGGCATCTTTGTGGCGGTGATGTTGGCCACAACGGTGGGCTTCTTTTTTGAGCTGAGCGCCAACAAGAAGTTCGACATCCTCAACCAGAGCGAGGACGAGCAGATGGTGACGGTGTATCGCGATGGCTACATCCAGCGCATCGAGCGGAAGGATGTAGTGGTGGGCGACTCGGTGGTGATGGAGACGGGTGATGAGGTGCCTGCCGACGGCACGCTGATGGAAGCTGTGGCGATGCGGGTGAACGAGGCCGACCTGACGGGCGAGCCTTCGTGTAGCAAAACCACGGTGGAGGAGGAGTTCAAGCCTGATGCGACCTATCCCTCCAACTACGTCTGCCGTGGAAGCCAGGTGATGGAAGGCCATGGCACCTTTGTGGTCGAGAAGGTGGGCGACGAAACCGAATGGGGCAAAGTGTATCAAGGCGCACAAATCGACAACAAGGTGAAAACGCCTCTGAATGAACAGCTTGACCGCCTTGGGAACGGCATTACGATAGCCAGCTATGTCATCGCAGGACTGATTGTTGTGCTACGCATGGTGATGTATTTCGTTCAGTTGGATGCAACGCCATTTGAATGGATGGGCTTCGCTCGTTATCTGCTTAACACACTGATGATTGCGGTCACGCTCATTGTCGTGGCGGTGCCCGAAGGCCTGCCGATGAGCGTCACGCTGAGTTTGGCACTGAGCATGAAACGAATGTTGGAGACCAACAACTTGGTGCGCAAGATGCACGCTTGCGAGACGATGGGCGCGGCCACGGTGATTTGCACCGACAAGACCGGCACGCTGACCAAGAACCGTATGAGCCTGGGCGACAGCCTTTTCTTTTGCCTGAAAGACGGAAAACTTGACAACTCGGAAATGTCAAAGTTGGTCGAAGAGGGCATTGCGGTGAATACAACGGCGTTCTTGGACTACAGCGACGGCAAGAAAGTGAAGGTGGTGGGCAACCCGACCGAAGGTGCCTTGCTGCTGTGGCTGTTCGACAACAGCGTCGACTTCGCTCGCATCCGCGACAAGGCCAAGGTTGTGAAGCAGCTGCCGTTCACGACCAAGTACAAATACATGGCGACGATTGTGAAGACTTCGTTGTCGGGCGAATATGCCCTTTATGTGAAAGGCGCTCCCGAAATCCTGATGAAGCGTTGCTCGACGGTCAAGATGGCCGACAGCGAGGCGGGTATCCAATGGGTGAAGAACCAAGTGGACGAGAAATTGCAGGAATATCAAGGCAAGGCCATGCGCACTTTGGCTTTCGCCTATAAGTTCATCACGGAAAAGGAAGTGAATGAGGTGTTTGCGAATGGCAAGCTGCAAGTGGAAGACCTCTGTTTCCTCGGTATCGTGGGCATCATCGACCCGATTCGCGACGATGTGGCCGACTCCATCCAAGACTGCCTCAATGCGGGCATCGGCATCAAGATCGTTACGGGCGACACGCCTGGCACGGCACGTGAGATTGGCCGTCAGGTGGGGCTTTGGACCGAAAACGACGATCCTGAACGACAGATGATTACAGGCAAAGAGTTTAACTTGATGACCGACGACGAACTTCGCGAACGCATCGCCGACCTGAAGATCATGTCGCGGGCCAGGCCGTCCGACAAGGAACGACTTGTGCGCCTGTTGCAGGAAAAGGGCGAGGTGGTGGCCGTCACCGGCGACGGCACCAACGACGCACCCGCCTTGAACAAGGCCCAAATTGGCCTCTCGATGGGCGACGGCACTTCGGTGGCCAAGGAAGCCAGCGACATCACCATCCTCGACAACTCGTTCAAGAGCATCGCCCGCGCCGTGATGTGGGGCCGCTCGCTCTACCGCAACATCCAGCGTTTCATCCTTTTCCAGATGACCATCAACGTGGCGGCCTGCCTCATCGTGCTTTTGGGCGCCGTGTTGGGCACTTCCTCGCCGCTCACCGTGACCCAGATGCTGTGGATCAACCTCATCATGGACACCTTTGCGGCCATGGCGTTGGCCTCGCTGCCGCCCGACCATGGCGTGCTGAACGAAAAGCCTCGTTCGCGCGACGCCTTCATCATCACCAAAGAGATGGGTGGCTTGATTTTCGGTGTCGGACTGGCTTTCGTGGCCGTGTTGTTCGGCCTCATCCAGTATTTCACGCATTGCGGCGTGGAGACGTTGGCCCACTTCTCGTTGCGCGACTATTTCGCCAACTATTTCAACTTCTCGAAAACGGGAGGACTGACGCCCAAGGAGCTGTCGCTCTTCTTCACCATCTTCGTCTTCATGCAGTTCTGGAACATCTTCAACGCTAAGGCCTACCGAACGGGCCATTCGGCCTTGAAAGGCCTGCTCGACAAGGACGTGCGACGCGGTTTCGGCTACACCTTATTAATAATTGCTGCCGGTCAGGTGCTGATTGTCAGCTTTGGCGGCGAGATGTTCAACGTGGAGCCTTTGCCGTTGGCCGACTGGCTGCGCATCATCGTTAGCACATCGGCGATTTTGTGGGTGGGCGAGATAGCAAGGCTGTTGAAAAAGTTGAAATCCGACAAAAACAAATGATTGTCTTGGTATTGTGAAAGAAAAGTTCGTATCTTTGCCGCTCCAAAACAGAAAGGATCAAAAAATGAACAAACACTTGATTTCTATAGTATTAGCTTGTTTCATGGGGCTTGTCTTGGCCTCGTGCGGCAAAACTTCGTTGGTCGGCACATGGGTTGAACCCGCCGCCGAAGGCAGTCTGCTCGGCGAAGTGGGCTTCACTTTGCTCGAAAACGGAGAGGTGAAATCCATCAACACGGGCTTCCGCGAATACAAGCATTGGGAGCAGCAAGGCAAGAAACTCATCATTTCAGGCTCCATCAGCGGCTCGGTGCCACGCGACTTCGCCGACACACTCGACATTGTCTCCGTCAACGACAAGAACCTTGTGGTCGGCTCTGATGGCTATACTGTGACTTATCAGAAAAAATGATACCATGGCTATTGACAAATCCTTTTTCTTTAGGAGATTGCGGATCAAGTCCGCAATGACACCTCGGAACAAGGATTGCCAGAGGCTAAAGGCCAGAAGCCAGAAGCAAAAAAAGAATATTAATAATAACTCATAAATAACGAATAATGAAGAAATTAGCTGTTATCGCCTTTGGCGGAAACGCCCTGTTGAGAGGCGGACAGAAAGGTACTTATAAGGAGCAGATGGAGAATGTCACCGAGACGTGCCAGTCGTTGCTCCCGTTCTTGAAGAACGACTATAACTTGGTCATTGGCCATGGCAACGGCCCGCAGGTGGGCAACGTGATGCTGCAACACGAGGCCGGTAGCCACCAGTTTGGCGTGCCTGGCATGCCCATCGACTTCTGCGTGGCCGAGACGCAAGGTCTCATCGGTTTCATGATTGAGATGGGCTTGGGCAAGATCTTTGCCAAGGAAGGCATCAAGCGCAACGTGGTCACGTTAGTGACGCAGGTCGTGGTCGACAAGAACGACCCGATGTTCCAAAACCCCACCAAGCCCGTCGGCCCTTACTATTCTAAGGAAGACGCCGAGAAATACGCTGCCGAGACGGGTGCCGTCTACAAGGAAGATCCCAAAGGTCGCGGTTGGCGCAAGGTGGTGGCATCGCCGAAACCCATTGCCATCCAGAACGTTGAGATTGTGAAGCAATTGGCCGAGCAGGGCAATGTGGTCATTACCGTGGGTGGTGGCGGCATCCCCGTCATCGAGAAAGCCGACGGCAGCTTGGGCGGCATCGAGGCGGTCATCGACAAGGATCTTGCCTCCGCCATGACTGCCATCGACATCCACGCCGACGAGTTCTACATCCTCACCGACGTGCCGAAGGTCTACATCAACTTCCGCAAGGACAACGAGCAGGCTCTCGACACCATCACCGTTGCCGAGGCCAAGAAGCACCTGGCCGACGGCCAGTTCACCGAGGGCAGCATGGCCCCCAAGGTGCGTGCCGCCATCCTCTTCGTGGAGGCTACGGGCCACGAGGCCATCATCACCGAGGCCACGCGCCTTGGCGACCCGACTTGCGGGACAAGAATTATTGCTTAAAGGATTTTTTATAGGTTATGTGAAAACGCTATGCTTAGGGCATAGCGTTTTTCCTTATTTATATAGGTCTCCAAGCGGTAGCCTTCGCCGTCGAGGACGCCGTGCAGGTCGTCGACGAGGCCGGTGCCGCGCAGTTTCAGCACGGCTTCCTTCTTGGTCCAATATTGGGTGAAGGCCACTGTTGGGTCGGTGGAGGCGAGGATCCATTCCGCTTCGGCGGGATTCATCGTCTTGCGGATGAGGGCCAGGTCAGGCTTGCGGAAGCTCTCGATGTCGATGCCGATGGGGGCGAAGTCAACAGCCACGGCTATTCCGTTCTTGCAGTGGCTCAGGTTGAAATGCACTTGCGGATAGTGAACCAGAAATGGCTTTCCGTGAGCATTGAAATCTATTTTCATGTTATTGATTCCCAGTGGTTTCAATAAATCTTTCAGCATCAGCCACGACTTGAGGCAGGCAAACTGGCCGAAGAGGTGCCTGTAGCGCAAAGCCTCGTGGCAGCGTTGTTCGTCGACCAAGGGCAACATGTGCTGCACCTCGGCTTCGGTTGCTTGGGTCATGTCATCGAAGATGGATAGCATCGTATTTTGTTTCAGGTCGCAAAAATAATTATTCTGTCGAAACCGAAGGAAAAAAGTTTTCGTTGAAGAAATTCCCCTTTTTGTTTTCAAAATTGCCTTTCGTTTGGATAAATAGTCTGTTTGATTGAAATAAATCCTAATTTCGCGGCAATTTTCTTGGATATGGAGAAGAATGTATTCATACCGACACCGGTTCAGCCTTATCCCGACATACCGTCGCGCGTGTTCGAACTTGTGCCTCATTTCGTTGAGAAATATGGGTATAAGGACGACATGGTGGCGTGCAAGGATAACGGCGAATGGGTGAAATATAGCGGCCAGAAATTCGCCGAACTGACCGATGCCATCAGTTTTGGGCTGATTCAAATAGGCGTCCGGAAGGGCGATCGCGTGGCGGTGATTTCCAACAACAGCCCGCAGTGGAACATGGTGGATTTTGCCGCACAGCAGGCGGGTGCCATCTTGGTGCCCATCTATCCGACGGTGCGCCACAGCGACTATGAGTATATCATCAACCATGCCGCGCCAAAGGTGATCTTCGTTGAAGGCAAGTTGATTTATGGCAAGGTGAGAGACATCATCGAGACCATGGAAGATCGTCCTAAGGTGTTTTCTTTCAAGGAGGTGGATGGCGTCAAGTCGCTTGATTCTTTCTTGAAGGAGGTGAAAGCTGACGAGGCGACCAAGAAGGAACTGAAGGCCCGTGAAGATGCTGTCGACACCGACGACGTGGCCACCATCATCTATACTTCGGGAACGCTCGGAATGCCCAAGGGCGTGATGCTGACCCATCG
>OCTW013416085.1_pt1 | contig 41868 bp, 31 predicted proteins | sample 1539671 | NCBI WGS metagenome assembly OCTW01 (sample SAMN02144230, study PRJEB22623) | gut metagenome | biome: sheep rumen | host: Ovis aries | place: New Zealand
CAAAGCTCGAGCGTACAGTTGATATGACTGGAGGCTGTACTACCGCAGATGTAATCATCTGTAAACCGTAAACTGTAAACCGTAAACAAATAAATATGAAACTCTGGGAAAAGAACTTTGAGATCAACAAGGAGATAGAGCGGTTCACCGTAGGGCGCGACCGCGAAATGGACCTCTATCTGGCGAAATACGACGTGCTGGGCTCGATGGCCCACATCACCATGCTCGAGAGCATCGGACTGCTGGAGAAAGGTGAACTGACGCAGTTGTTGGCAGAACTGAAGAATATCTATCAGTTGGCAGAGCGCGGCGAGTTTGTCATTGAGGACGACGTGGAGGATGTACACTCGCAGGTGGAGATGCTGCTCACACGGAAGCTCGGCGACATGGGCAAAAAGATACATTCGGGCCGCTCGCGCAACGATCAGGTACTCGTAGACCTCAAACTCTTTACCCGCCACGAACTCAAGGATATCGCCGACGAGGTAAAAATCCTCTTCGACGAACTCATCGCCAAGAGCAATCAGTATAAGGACGTGCTGATGCCCGGCTACACCCATCTGCAGATCGCCATGCCATCGAGTTTCGGACTCTGGTTCGGTGCCTACGCCGAGAGCCTGACAGACGACATGCTCTTCCTGCAGGCTGCCTATAAGATGACCAACCGCAACCCGCTGGGATCGGCTGCCGGCTATGGCTCGTCGTTCCCCCTGAACCGCACGATGACCACCGAACTGCTGGGCTTCGACTCGATGGACTACAACGTGGTCTACGCCCAGATGGGCCGCGGCAAGATGGAGCGCAACGTGGGCTTCGCCATCGCCACCATCGCCGGCACCCTGGCCAAGCTCGCCTTCGACGCCTGTCTGTTCAACTCGCAGAACTTCTCGTTCGTGAAGTTGCCCAAGGAGTGTACGACAGGGTCGAGCATCATGCCGCATAAGAAAAACCCCGACGTGTTTGAACTCATACGCGCCAAGTCGAACAAGCTCCAGGCCCTGCCGCAGCAGGTGACGCTCATCATGAACAACCTGCCCGTGGGCTACTTCCGCGACCTGCAGATCATCAAGGAGGTGTTCCTGCCTGCCTTCGGCGAACTGAAAGACTGTCTGCAGATGGCGGCATACATTATTAATAAGATAGAGGTGAACGAGCATATACTGGACAACCCGATGTACGACCCGATGTTCTCCGTGGAGGAGGTGAACCGCCTGGCTGCCTCTGGCATGCCCTTCCGCGATGCCTACAAGAAGGTGGGCCTCGACATCGAGGCAGGACAGTTCCACGCCAACAAGGACATCCACCACACCCATGAGGGCAGCATCGGCAACCTCTGCAACGACCAGATCCAGGCCCTGATGCAGCAGACGCTCGACGGCTTCCACTTCGAGCGGATGACCAAGGCCGAAGAAAGACTATTAGACGTTTAGACAATTAGACAATTAGACATTTAGACAATTAGACAAATAAACATATAGACGAATAGACATATAGGCAAATATATATGGATACGAATGAGTTGGTAGAACTTATCATTGAGTGTGCTAAGACTGTGAGGAGCCAGTTGACGCCAGGATTTGAGGAGAAAGTCTACAAGAATGCACTATATATAGAATTAACAGATCACGGAATTGTTGTGGAAACAGAAATTCCATTCAAGGTATATTACAAGAATCATGTCGTTGGTGACTATCGTGCCGATATGATTGTCGACAGACGAGTCATTATAGAACTTAAAGCCGTTAGTGCTTTAGCCACTATTCATGAAGTGCAACTCGTCAACTATCTCACAGCCACTGGTATAGATGACGGTCTTCTAATTAACTTTGGCTCAGATAAATTAGAGATTCGCCGCAAGTACCGCCTTTATAAAAAAGTCTAATCTATCTCTATATGTCTAAATATCTATTTGTCTATTTGTCTATTTGTCTGCTCGTCTGTATGTCATCATGTAACAGCGAGGATGCTATCTATCGTGAGTATCAGTGCTTCTTCGTCTTCGACACCCAGCTACACCCCATGCCCTGCCAGCTGACATCCATCATCGGCAACCCAGGCCACTTCTGTAAGGTGGAGGCCAGCATAGGCAACGGTGCCCGCCATATCAAGACCACGCGCAACTACGACGGTGCCACAGAGGATGTGCTGCTCAGTACAGACCGCGAGAACCAGTACCGCTGTGTATTGGGAGCCAACAACTGCATCATCATCGGCACCAGCAGTTATGACAATGTGATGATTGCCTATGAAGGCCAGTGCTCGAACTGTCTTGAGCAATACGGAGGCACCCGCTATCCCTTGTCGTGGGAGAAGAACGGCACCCAGCTGCACTGCAACAAGTGTGGTCGTACCTATGATATCAACAACGGCACTGTTGTCAGCGAAGGCGGTGGCCGCCAACTATACCGCTATCAGGCCGCTTTCGACGGACAATTGATCCGTGCCTGGAACTAACCGCATCCCGCATCCTCAATGATTGAACAAAACGCCACAATGACATCTCTCGTGACCCCGCAACTATTGGATTACGACTTTGGCAGTCGTGTGAAGGCTTTCAGCACCATGCGGAAGGGAGGATACAGTGAGGGACTGTTTGGAGCGTTCAACATCAACTGCTACTGCGGCGATGAAGAGGCTGCCATCCGCAAGAATCGAGCAGCGCTATGCAACTTGTTGGGTATCCGTGAAGATTGCCTGTTCATGCCCCACCAGGTGCATGAGACGGTGATAACAGCCATCGACGCACCGTTCCTGAAGTTGAGCGATGCCGAACAGCAAGAGCAGCTGGAGGGAGTCGACGCCCTGATGACCAACGAGACAGGCGTCTGCATCGGCGTGTCTACAGCCGACTGCATCCCCGTACTACTCTACGACCCAGAGCACCATGCTGCCTGTGCCATCCATGCAGGCTGGCGCGGTACGGTGAAGCGGATCGTAGAGAAGGCCGTCGCCCGCATGAGAGACACCTATGGCACCCACCCTTCCCACCTGATGGCACAGATAGGGCCAGGTATCAGCCTCGACAGTTTTGAGGTGGGCGACGAGGTCTACGACACCTTCCTTCAGGCTGGCTTCCACATGCCTGCCATCAGCAGGAGAGAGAGAAAATGGCATATCGACCTGCCCGCCTGCAACAGGCTACAGCTGCTGGATATGGGTGTAGCGGAGCACCATATCCGCGATGCCCACATCTGTACCTATCGCCGATGCGACGATTTCTTTTCTGCCCGCCGCCTGGGAGTCCGTTCTGGCCGCATCTTCACTGCCATCTTCTTGTCTTGATTCTCTTCGATGGCGTCAAGCATAGAGTGCTGTTTCTCTCTGAGGTAGACGGAGATAGAGAATCCATGCTCAGCAATCTTCGTCAGCAGATAACGTCGTGAGAGTACAGCCTGACGCGTCTCTGCAAGCGCATCGCCATAGCGTGACATCGCCTGTTTGTTGTTGCTCTTGACAGAGGTCGCAAGGTCGAGGGCATTGGCAAAGGTTTTCTGGATGGACGTCTCGAAATAGGTGGCGCTGCGCTTTACTCGATCGAGGAATGCCTCCTGATGCAACTGCTCAGAGGGCATCTGACGAATCTTCTCCAGCCACTTCTCCGATATAGCCATCGCGTCGGCACTCAGGCCTGCCAAGACGCGCTTATGCAACTCCGTGATGTCTGTAAAGCTATGATAGAAGAACTCCGTCATGAGCCGTAACAGGTGTTCCTCTTTATAGAAGATGTCGTGGAAGTCGAACAGCTCAAGCAGCAGCAGCCGATAATATTCCTCCTTCAGCTGTGGCAGCTGACTGATACTCTTCTGCGCCTCTTCCTCCTGATGGCCGATATACGCCTCGACGCGCTGGTCGGAGATGATGGCACGCGCCTCGATGGGAGCGGAGAGCACCATACCCTCGAGGCTCCGGCAGCGACTGAGGGCGACATACACCTGTCCTGGGGCAAAGGAGAGGTTGGCATCGATGATGGCATGGTCGAAGGTGAGTCCCTGACTCTTGTGGATGGTGATGGCCCAGGCCAGTCGCAGGGGCAGCTGGTGGAACTTGCCCTGCACCTTGGTCTCTATCTCGCGGGTATCTGGGTTCAGCTGATACTGTGTGTTCTCCCACGTCAGCGGCTCCACCTCGATGGGTTCGCTGTCACCAGGACAGAGCACACAGACACGGCTCTGACCGATCTCGACGATTTCGCCAATACGTCCGTTGAAGTAGCGGTGCTCACCAGTAGGGTCGTTTTTCACAAACATCACCTGAGCCCCTTGTTTCAGCGTCAGCAGATCACTCGTCGGATAGGAGTAGTCTGGAAAGGTGCCTTCAATCTTCGCCGCGTAGGTAAAGGTGCTGCCTGGCAGTTTCCTGAGCTCGCACTCGTTGTAGCTGTCTGCCAGGTGGTTGTGGGTAGTCAGGCGGATATAGCCCTCTCCTGGCCTGGGAATGAAGGCGGGCTTATACCTATTATTTAATAAAGTGATGTCGCTGGCAGTAGGATGAGCCTCGCGGATATGGTTGAGCACGTTGATGAACGTCGCGTCCTCCTGGCGATACACCTTCTCCAGCTGTATGGTCACATAGTCTATCTGCTGCAGGGCCTTCGAGCCGAAGAAGTAGGGTGTGTCGTAATAGGGCTTGAGCATTGCCTCGTCTTCAGCCGTCACCACAGGCGTCAGCTGTTGCAGGTCGCCAATCATCAGCAACTGTACGCCCCCGAAGGGCTTGTACCTGTCGCGGAAGCGCCTGAGCACCGAGTCGATGGCATCGAGCAGGTCGCTGCGCACCATCGAGATCTCGTCGATGATCAGCAGGTCGAGCGAGGCGATGATGCGACGCTTCTCCTTGCCAAACTCGAACTTGCTCTTGATACGGGCATTAGGGACGAAGGGTGAGAAGGGCAACTGGAAGAAGGAGTGGATGGTGACACCTCCTGCATTGATGGCAGCCACACCAGTAGGTGCTACGACTATCGACCGTTTCTTGCTCTGTGCGATGACGGTCTTCAGGAAGGTGGTCTTCCCCGTTCCTGCCTTTCCTGTGAGGAAGATGCTGCGCCCTGTGTGCTCCACGAAGTCCCATGCGTCACAAAGCGCCTGATTCTCTTCTTTGACTCGGATCTTTTCCATAGTTCGTTTAGTGTTAAAAGGGTTTTGTTATCATGATGTTTTATTTGTTTGTCGGATGCAAAGATACGAATAATTACCGAATCAGCCAAATAATAAGCAGAAAAACGATAATTTGTGGACAATCACTCGCCTATTTCAATTAATTGTTGTACATTTGCGGCATCATTATCATGGACAGGAACAAGGAAATATATAAGGTAACCCTGGTGGGGGGCGCGGTCAATGTAGTGCTGCTGCTCTTCAAGTTCGTGGCAGGCATCGTGGGTCATAGTGCTGCGATGATGGCTGACGCCATCCACTCCCTGTCAGACTTCGTGACGGATATCATCGTCCTGCTGTTCGTCCATATCAGCGTCAAGCCTCAGGACAAGTCACACGACTATGGTCACGGCAAATACGAGACGCTGGCGATGACTCTCATAGGAATAGCCCTGTTAGCGGTGGCGATAGGCATCCTATACAGCGGGGTGATGAAGATTACGGCCTGGATACATGGCGAACCCCTGGAGGCACCAGGACTGTTGGCTTTATGGGCGGCCTTGGCATCTATCATCCTGAAGGAAGCGGTCTATCAGTATTCGATGGTGAAGGCCCGTCAGTTGCAGTCTCAGGCAGTAGAGGCCAACGCCTGGCATCATCGCAGCGATGCCTTGTCGTCTATTGGCACGGCCGTGGGCATCGGCGGCGCCATCCTCTTAGGCCAGCGCTGGACGGTGCTCGATCCGCTGGCCTCAGTCGTTGTTGGGGCATTTATTCTGAAGATGTCTGTCAGTCTGTTGCGTGATGGCATTGGTGACCTGATGGAACAGTCGCTGCCTGATGCCATTGAGGCGGAGATGCTGCAACTGGTGGCATCAGTGCCCGGGGTAGCAGAGCCGCACGAACTGAGGACCCGCAGGATAGGCAACCACTATGCCGTCGAACTGCATATCCTGATGGATGGTGATATCAGCCTGCGCGAAGCCCACGACAAGGCGTCCGAAGTGGAAGACTTGTTAAAGGCCCACTATGGTGAGGAGACCCACGTGGCCGTCCACGTTGAGCCAAGATAATCCGTTATCGATGAATCCACGTCTGAATCCTCTGGGTGTACTCCTCAGGATAGTCAGTGTAGGAGAGGGCATGCTTCGTGCCCTTGGTGATCCATAGTTCCTTCTCGCCCTGCTTGGCCTCGTAGAGCGGATGAACCATCCACGAGGGCACGAAGGTATCATTGTCGCCGTGAATGAAGAGCATGGGGTAGGCACACTTCTTGACTTGACTGATGGGCGAGGCCTCGCCAAAACTCCAGCCATACTTGAACTTGCAAAGCAGAGAAGTGGTGTAGAGAAGCGGGAACTCGGGCAGTCCGAACTCCTCTGACAGTTCGTAACTGAACTCATCCCACACACTGGTATAGCCACAGTCTTCGACAAAACGGACGCTCTTCACCTCGACAGGCATCTGCTCGCCAGCGACGCACATCGTCGTGGCGGCACCCATCGATACGCCATGAACGATGAAGTCGTCAGCCTCGAAGAGTGCTGCCGCCACCCGCATCCAATAGAGCACGTCGAGCCTGTCTTTCCACCCCATCTGCACGGCGTCACCTTCGCTGAGACCGTGACCATGGAGGTCGGGCATCAGCACATGACAGCCAGCCTGCTCGTAGATCCGAGCAATCATCATAAACTTGATGGCAGTGTCACGCCAACCGTGAATCACCATCGCGACAGGCCGTCTGGCAATTGCCGAGTCCGTCGCCTGACGGATAAAATAGCCATGATGCCGCTCGCCTGTGGGCATCGTGATAAAGGTGTCGCGCAGGGCCCCACGCTCGTTGAGGCTGTCGAGCCAGGGCTTCACCTCAGGATGCGCCTCCACCAATTGTCTGAAACTGGCTGCCGTATCCCTCCGCTGTGCGTCAGGAGCCAGCGCGAAGTCGAGCATATAGAAACTTCCTCCGATGGTTGCCACCATCAGGACTGTCGCCACCAGGGCCATCGCTATGAGTAACCGTTTCATCATTTGGCTGCAAAGGTACGGAAAAAGGTTGAATATATCAACGCTTTTCGGAAGATTCTTTGCAAGCAAGGCATCCTTTTAGTCAAGCGAGCGCAGAACAGCGATGGGGTGATCTCATATATTTTAAACCACAATCTGTGGGTGGTTTCATTTTTTTATTGTATTTTTGCAGCATGAAAGAAAGAATCAAGCGACAAACTATAAAAACAAGTAAGTTATGAACGTAGGAGACAAGGCACCAGAGATTCTGGGTAAGGACGAAGAGGGACGGGACATCCGTCTGAGTGACTATCGCGGACGAAAGCTCGTGTTGTATTTCTATCCCAAGGACAATACCAGCGGCTGTACGTCTGAGGCATGCAGCCTGCGCGATCATTATCAGCAACTGCAAGCCGCTGGCTATGAGGTAGTAGGCGTGAGTAAGGACTCTGCTGCATCACATCAGAAGTTCAAGGAGAAGCACGAATTGCCCTTCCCCCTGATTGCCGATGTGGACCACACGCTGCTGGAGGCGATGGGAGCCTGGGGTGAAAAGTCGATGTATGGCAGAAAGACGATGGGCACCATCCGCACCACGTTTATCATCAACGAGGAAGGCATCATCGAGCAGATCATCGCAGGCAAGCAGATAAAGACCAAGGAACACGCCCAGCAGATTCTTGGCGGTAAAGAGTAGAGGGGGGCGACGGAAGATAGGCGATTTAGCGATGATGAACGAGGCTACACGGTTGTTCATAAGTCAGCACAGGCAGGACGATGTGCGTGAGCTGGCACTTCGGGGGACGAAAGACCCTGAGGTGGACCTGGCGTTTGCCCTACAGCAAATAGATGGCCGCCGCAGGGCACAGGAGAAACTTCCATCGTGGGCGGCAATAGAGGGCATCGTGTGGCCTCCGCACCTCTCAATGGAGCAATGTTCAAGCGAGTTGACGGCCCGTTACAAAGCGAAGGTGGCTGGCGGAGGAAGCCTATTTGTAGACCTGACAGCTGGATTTGGCGTCGATGCGGCATTTATCGCAGCGGGGTTTGAGAGGGCGGTCTGCGTGGAACTTCAGAAAGAATTATGCGCCATCTCATCGGCGAATTTCGAGGTTTTAGGACTTCGTCAGATTGAGGTGGTGAACGGCAACGGTGTGGACTATCTGCATGCGATGGAGCCAGCAGACCTGGTGTTCATCGACCCAGCACGCCGCGACGAGCACGGAGGGCGCACCTACGGCATCGCCGACTGTACGCCGAACGTGCTCGAGATCATCGATGAAATGGAGGAAAAGGCGGCGCGGATCATGATTAAACTCTCGCCAATGCTCGACTGGCGTAAGGCTGTGGAGGATATCGGCAGACAGCACGTGGCGGCTGTACATATCGTGTCTGTGAACAACGAGTGCAAGGAGTTGCTTATCGTCGTGGAGGGCAGAACGAGGAGTGTGGAGGGAAAATACTCTGTGCATTGTGTGAATCTGCTGGCTGATGGTAGGACGGAAAGATTCTCGTGGAGTGTGGAGAGTGATTCGTGGAGGGAGGAGTGTGGAGGGAGGAGTGAGATCTGTTCAGAGGGTGATTCTGCGGCAGGAGTATTCTCCCTCCACCTTCCACACTCCACACTCCACGAGATTCCCTCCACCACCCACTATCTTTACGAACCCAATGCCTCTGTGATGAAGGCAGGCTGTTTCGACTTGCTGGAAGCGCATTTTGGGGTGAGAGCACTCCATCAGAACAGCCACCTGTTTGTGTCAGACAGGCAGGTTGACGGATTCCCTGGCCGTGGGTTTGTCATCGAGCGGGAGACATCGATGAACAAGCGCGAACTGAAGGCCAGTCTCGCAGACATTACCCAGGCCAACATCGCCGTAAGAAACTTCCCCTTGTCTGTGGCAGAGCTCCGCAAACGGCTGAGGATTCAGGACGGCGGCAACGTCTATATATTCGCTACAACCACTGCAAAGGAGGGCCATCGGCTCTTTATCTGCAAGAAAATCTCTTAGTGATGCAATAAAAAAGCCACAGATTAACACTGACAATTAATGTTTTTCGGTGAAAATCTGTGTAATCTGTGGCTAAAATTTGGTTTTTTGCTCGCTTATTCGTAATTTTGCACCGAATAACAGAACGGATTTATGGAAACTGAAAACGATAACATCAAGAATCAACCAGAAGAACAGGTACAGTATAACGACGACAACATCCAGACGCTGTCGGGTCTTGAGCACATCCGGTTGCGCCCTGGTATGTATATCGGAAAGCTCGACGACGGTTCGAAGCCCGATGACGGTATCTACGTGCTGCTGAAGGAAGTGTTCGACAACTCCATCGACGAGTTCAAGATGAAGGCCGGCGACCGCATCGAGGTGACCATCGAGGACAACCTGCGTGTGACGGTACGCGACTTCGGGCGAGGCATCCCCCAGGGCAAGCTAATTGACTCGGTGAGCATCCTGAACACCAGCGGAAAGTTCGACTCAAAGGCCTTCAAGAAATCTATCGGCCTGAATGGCGTGGGTGTGAAGGCCGTCAACGCACTGAGTAGCCGTTTCGAGGTGCGCAGCTATCGCGACGGCAAGGTGCGCAAGGCCGTCTTCGCATGTGGCAAGCTGGTAAGCGACGTCACTGAGCCCACGCAGGACGAGAACGGCACCTACGTGTTCTTTGAACCCGACAACACCCTCTTCAAGAACTACTCCTATCACGATGAAATCGTGGAGTACATGCTCCGCAACTATACCTATCTGAATACAGGCCTCACCATCATGTACAATGGCCGCCGCATCCTCTCCCGTCACGGGTTGGAGGACTTGCTCAAGGACCGCATGACCAGTGATGCCCTCTATCCCATCATCCACCTGCAGGGCGAGGATATCGAGGTGGCCTTCACCCATGCCAACCAGTATGGCGAGGAGTACTACTCGTTCGTCAACGGCCAGCACACCATTCAGGGCGGCACCCACCAGAGCGCCTTCAAGGAGCATATCGCACGCACTATCAAAGAGTTCTTTAATAAATATGAGTATGGCGATATCCGCACGGGTATCGTGGCTGCTATCTCCATCAATGTCGAGGAGCCTATCTTCGAGAGCCAGACGAAAATCAAGCTGGGCTCTACCACTATGTCGCCTGACGGCGTGAGCATCAACAAATACGTGGGCGATTTCATCAAACAGGAAGTAGACAACTATCTGCACATCCACGGCGATGTGGCAGAGGTGCTCGAGAACAAGATCAAGGAGAGCGAGCGCGACCGCAAGGCGATGGCAGGCGTGACGAAGCTGGCCCGTGAGCGAGCCAAGAAGGCCAACCTACACAACCGCAAGCTACGCGACTGCCGTATCCACTTCAGCGATACGAAGAACGACCGCAAGGAAGAGTCGAGCATCTTCATCACCGAGGGCGACTCCGCCAGCGGCAGCATCACGAAAAGCCGCGACGTAAACACCCAGGCCGTATTCTCCCTGCGGGGCAAGCCTCTGAACTCGTTTGGACTCACCAAGAAGGTGGTTTATGAAAACGAGGAGTTCAACCTGCTGCAGGCTGCCCTCGACATCGAGGAGGGTCTGGACACCCTGAGATATAATAAGGTAATCGTAGCCACCGATGCTGATGTCGACGGCATGCACATCCGCCTGCTCATCATCACCTTCTTCCTGCAGTTCTTCCCGGAACTGATCAAGAAGGGGCACGTCTATGTGTTGCAGACTCCGCTCTTCAGAGTCCGTAACCGTCGTACGAAGATCCGCAACAAGAAGGTGATTGCCGAGGCTGACGCCAAGTCTGAAAGGCTACGGGTAGGCGACGGTACGTCGGGAATTAAGAAATCCGACTTCATCACCCGCTATTGTTATAGCGAGGAGGAGCGCCAGACGGCCATCAACGAGCTCGGGCCAGACCCCGAGATTACTCGATTCAAAGGCCTCGGTGAGATTTCGCCCGATGAATTCGCAGGTTTTATCGGCCCAGACATCCGCCTGGAACAGGTGACACTCCATAAGAACGACCAGGTGCAGAAACTGCTCGAATATTATATGGGCAAGAACACGATGGAGCGCCAGAACTTCATCATCGATAACCTCGTCATCGAGGAAGACAGGCCGGAAGAAGACCTACCCTAACCCTCCCTAAAAGGGAGGGAACGAATAGTTCAGAGGATGGAGTATAAGACGGCAAGTCCTGACAGGTATGGGCTATTGAAGGCGTTCGCAAGGGAGAACCGCCAGAATATGACTCTTGCTGAGAGTGTGTTATGGGATGCACTTCGCGCAGGCTCTATTGACGGACATGATTTTCTTCGTCAGTATATTATTGGAGATTATATTGTTGATTTCCTCTGTAGGGATAATGGTCTTATTATTGAAGTTGATGGAGGTTATCACTCAGAGCCGAGGCAAGCAGAGGATGATGAACAAAGAACAGAGTGGCTGGAGTCGAGAGACTATCATGTCTTGAGATTCACGAACGATGAGGTATTATATGATCTGGAAAATGTGCTTTACGAAATAGAACAAAATCTAAAATGAATTGTAAGTCAGAACACTTGAAACTATTAACTCCCTCCCTTTTAGGGAGGGTTGGGGTAGGTCTTCTTCTCCTTATTTCCACCACGGTTTATGGTCAAAGAATGACGGAATCTCTGCATAAGCTACAGTACGCCGAGATGGTGATCAACAGCCTCTATGTGGACAGCGTCGACGAGGTGAAACTGGTAGAGGACGGCATCCGAGGTATGCTCAGCAAGCTCGACCCTCACTCCTCCTACGCTACCCCGAAGGAGGTGAAGGAACTGAACGAACCCCTCAACGGCAATTTCGAGGGTATCGGCGTTCAGTTTAACATGATGGAGGACACACTCATCGTCATCCAGCCTGTCTCCAATGGCCCCTCAGAAAGGGTTGGTATTATCGCTGGCGACCGCATCGTATCCGTCAACGACACCGCCATCGCTGGGGTGAAGATGTCGAAAGAGGAGATCATGAAGCGCCTTCGCGGTCCGAAGGGTACGAAGGTGGAGTTGGGCGTGGTGCGGCAAGGCATCAGCGAGACACTCAAGTTCACCGTTAAGCGCGATAAGATTCCTGTCCATTCCATCGACGCCACCTACATGATCCGGCCTGCCATTGGCTATATCCGCATAGGAAATTTCAGCGCCACCACCCATGAAGAATTCCTGGAGGCACTGAGGGCACTGAGGGCACAGGGCATGGAGCGGCTTATCCTTGACCTGCAGGAGAATGGCGGCGGTTATCTGAAGGCGGCTGTCGACATCGCGGACGAATTTCTGCAGCGCGGCGACCTTATCGTCTATACAGACGGGCGCAGGGCACCACGTACAGAGTACACCGCCAACGGCAACGGAGCCTTCATGGATGGCAAGGTCGTGGTGCTGGTTGACGGCTATACAGCCTCAGCGGCAGAGATCGTCACTGGCGCCATCCAGGATCATGACCGTGGACTTGTCGTGGGTCGTCGCACCTTTGGCAAAGGTCTGGTACAGCGCCCTATCGACCTGCCCGACGGCTCGATGATCCGTCTCACCGTCGCACACTATTACACCCCCTCAGGCCGTTGCATCCAGAAGCCCTATAAGAAAGGCGACGCCAAGGACTATGCGATGGACATGGTGAACCGTCTGAAAAGCGGCGAGCTGACCAATGCCGACAGCGTCCATTTCATCGACTCGCTGAAGTATGAGACACTACGCGAACACCGCACTGTCTATGGCGGAGGCGGCATCATGCCAGACTACTTTGTACCCCTCGACACCACACTTTATACCCGATTCCATCGACAGCTGGCCGCCAAGGGCATCGTCATTCAGCAGAACCTGCGCTATGTAGACAACAACCGCAAGCAACTGAAAGCACGTTGGACAGACTTTGCCGACTTCAAGCAGCATTTCGAGGCACCGCAAAGCCTTGTCGATATTATTTTGTCAGAAGGAGAGAAACAAGGCATCAAACCCAAGGACGAGGCAGAACTCGAGAAGACCCTGCCCTACCTGCGTGTGCAGATAAAGGCCCTCATCGCCCGCGACCTCTGGGAGATGAGTGAGTATTTCTCCGTCTTCAATGAAAGCAGCGAGATTATTAAGAAAGCCCTTGAAGTAATCATGAACGACTCCAAGGAGGCCCCTTCAAAATAATAAAAGAAAGAACTAGATGAGAACAACTAAATGCTTGGTAGCCGCCATCGTGGCGAGTGCCTTTAGTGTCTGCCCCATGCAGGCACAGAACACTGTCGTGGGTATGATGCCTGAAAACGGCGCAGTGGAAGTGAACCCTGACACACACCTCAGGCTGACGATGGCTGAGGATGCCGTCATCGGAACAAAAGGATTCATCACTGTCTATGACAAACAGACGGGACGAGTGGCTGACCGTCTCGACATGAGTATCCCTGCAGGCCCTACGGAGGGTCAGCCCAGGAATCCGTCAGCCCAATACACACCCGTACCTTATTTATATAAGGCCCATCAGCACATCACCAACCGCAACACCAAAGCCGGCACCCCCTCTGGCGTCAATGCCTGGGACATGGGGCGCTATCAGTTGGACATCATAGGAGGCTTCTCCGACGGATTCCACTTCTATCCCATCATTGCCCACGGCAAACAGCTGACCATCTATCTGCATCACAACATGCTGGACTATGACCGAGAGTACTATGTCACCATCGACAAGGGCGTCATTAAAGGCTGCAACGGTATCAAGGGGAAACGGGGTTGGACCTTCCGCACGAAAGCAAAAGCACCAGCCCCTGAGCAACGGGTGCTGACAGTTTCAGCCGATGGAACGGGGGACTTCTCTACCGTTCAGGGGGCTCTCGACTTCATCCCCGACTCTGTCTCGACAGAGCAAGAAGGCTACAAGGTGATGGTGAAGAATGGCGACTATGAAGAACTGGTCTACTTCCGCAACAAGCGGTTTGTCACCATCGAAGGCGAATCCAGAGAGGGAGTGCTCATACATTATCCTAACAATGAGGTTTTCAATCCCCACCCTGCCGACATTAAGACCAACGAGGTGAAAGGCACGTTCCCATCCCGTCGCGCTGCCTTTGCGGCAGACAACTGTAGCGATTTGACATTCCGCAACCTGACACTCAAGACAGACTGCAAGGGTCAGGCCGAGGGCCTACTCGTCAACGGTGAACGCAACTACTTTGAGAATGTTCACATCATCGGCGACGGCGATGCGCTCCAGGCCAACGGCAGCTGCTATTGGCAGAACTGCCGCATTGACGGCGGCGGCGATACCATCCTTGGCCGCGGTCCCTCGTTCTTCAACCACTGCGTGATTACGAGTTATGGCGCCTTTATGTGGATCCGTAACACGGACGAGAACCACGGTAACATCTTTGTTGACTGTCATTTCAAAGGATTGTCACCATACGCGGAGTTAGGCCGGCTACCAGACAATAAGGGGAAGAACTACCCCCATGCCGAGTGCGTGTTGCTGAACTGCACCCTCGAGGGTATCCCTGCTGCTGGCTGGGGACAGACAGACGATGGTGCCAAGACCGCCACCATCCTCGAGTTCAACAGTCACGACCCTGAGGGGCAACCTGTCTCCACCGCCGATCGCCATCCGCTAATGCGACAGCTAGACCCCATCCGCGATGGGGCTATCATTGGCCGCTACGCTGACAGCCGTTGGGTTCTCGGATGGTGATGGCAGACAATCGTTAGTATTCGTAGAGTTTGATGTGGAGTATTTTCCATTCTCCACAGGATATACGGGCATGACGGCCTTGGTGATCCTGGTCGCCATTCTCACGTCGGATATAATTGAGTCTGCCCAGACTGTCGACACTCACCTCGTCGACAGAAGCGATGCCTAATCGCTTGCCAGAGAATCGCTTTTTGTCAACCGTAAGCTCTTTTTTCCCCTCAACGACGAACCCGTCTTCACCAAGCACCTTCTCTTCCTCAAAGGCTTTCTCGTAAGCTGTGGCAAAGCTGACAACAATGCCAGAGCCAGCCAGCAAGTACTCGTTTGTGGCAAGCTTCAACAACATCGCCCCTCCCTCTGGCCACTCAGAACCGTCTGTGGCTCGTGGATTCCAGGGCAGGGTAAAGAAATGTCGGCAGGTGATAACGATCTGCCCGTCGTTGATGATCCGTTCCTTGTCTTGTTGGTCGAACAAGAGTCCCCAGGAGGCATTGGGCTTTGAGCTTTGAGCATTGAGCATTGAGCATTGCCGGATGAGGCCGTAGGCCCTTGTCACCGACTCTGTCTCTTCAGGTGCAGCCTGATCGATGGCGAAGGGCGAAAATCCGAGGGCCTGGTGCTCACCAAAGGCGTACATCGCCCTTACTCCACTATTCACGCAGCAACGGCTCTCAGGGATGAAGAGTGGATTATTGGGGAGTGCATACTGCTCAGCCCAGCCCTTGAAGCCAGTGTCGTAGATGTCTGGTGCCAACAGGTCGATGCTTGGTGCCCCGGCATGCCAGAAGTCTATCAGATGAGCCAACGGTCCGGCTGACGGATACTGTCCAGGCAGACGGCCTCGGCTGTTCATGGCCGCATTCACATAGAGCGGCATGTCATAGATGCTTCGGGCTGTCTGAGCCAGTTGTTCCACATACTTTGCATAGTGGTAGGCCATGAATTTCTCCTCACCGTAGATGTCATCGCCAAAATGCTCCTGCCAGGTCCTTGGCTGTTGGATGCCCAGAGTCTTCCACAGTATCCTGGGAATCTGCGACTGGTAAGCCTTCTCCGCCAGTGGCGAATGGTCGCGTGCTGCCTCAAGCATACCTATCTCATTTTCTATCTGCATCATGACGACGGTGCCTGTGCCCTTATCCTTCTCCGCCAGATGTCGCATGAAAGAGCCGAACGCCTTGTTGTCGGCCTCCAGCACTTTCTCTGAGAAGCAGCTGGCTATCTCCATCGGCTTCCCCGCCTTGGTCATAGCCCTTGGGAATCGTTTTGTGTCCGTCTTGAACCATAGTGGCGCATAGCAACTCATGGAGTTCTTCCACGCTCCGAACCAGAGGAAGATCACCTTCAGGTCGTTCTCACGGGCCTTGTCGATCACACGATCGGTGAGCGTGAAGTCGAACTGCCCCTCTATGGGTTCGATAAACTCCCAATAGGCAGGTACGAGTACGGTGTTCAGCCCCAACTGCCTCATACGGGGCATCACCGCATCTATGTCGTCAATACAAGTAGCGGCACTGTTGCTCAGTTCCCCGCCGAGAATGGGGAAGAGGCCGTTCAAACGCCGTTCACTTTGTCCTGCAAAGAACTGCACCTGTCTGGCTTCGAGTGTGACGCAGGCCATCAAAGCCAACAAAATAGAAAAGACCTTTTTCATATTCATATCCGTTTGTCGATGCAAAGATACGAATAAAAGTAAAAAGGTAAAAAAATAAACAGGTAAAAAACGTGAAAACATGAGAAGGTAAAAAGGTAAACACATGAAAAGAAACACGGGGCCGCGTAACAGGCGACCCCGTGTAACAATGATCAGAGAGATTTCACATTGTCATGCTAATCAATACGAAACAAACTAACTAATTTCTATATGCAGGGTTTTGATATGCAGCTTTCTCCTCATCCGACATCTGCATGCCATCGAGCTGTCCCTGAGGGATAGGACGGATGTAATATCCAGCGGGGATGTCACGGGTGAAGGTCTCCAAGTCCTTATCGGTATAGCCACTGCCAGCGATGCGGTAGGTGGTGGCGCGTTCAGCCCACTTCTGAGTGCGCACAAGGTCGTACCAGCGATAGCCTTCACCCCAGAACTCGCGGCTACGCTCGTCAAGGATGTAGTCGATGGTGATGGTGGCAGGTGTGGCGGCCAGCATGGCCTCTGTATTGTCAACAGATACGGCCACATTGTCGTTCTGGCTGAAGGTCTGCTTGCCAGCACGGGCACGGAGCACATTGACCAACTCACGAGCCTCGCTGTTCTTGTTCAGTTTCACGGCAGCCTCTGCACCAATGAGATAGAACTCAGAGAACTTAGCAACACTCCAAGGACGTGGGCTACCACCGTTCACCTTTGAACCAAGACCGCCAGCATTGTCGGTACGATAGATACCTAACTTCCAGTTGATGGGGTACTTCTTGCGGCTGATATGGTTCACGGCCACCACGAAGTCAGGACGGCCCTCCATCTCACCAAAGCCCAGCTTACCATCAGCACCGGTATAGTTGATCTTGCTGTCCTCGCTCTCAGGCACCCAACTGAAATAAACCTCATTAGGACCTACCTGCATGCCGTTGGCACCGAATACGTAAGGCTCCGTGTTGCCAGACTTCTGCCAGTTGGTGTGATAGCGCAGGGTGAAGGTAGCATCGTAACGAGAGTCGATGGCCTTGACGGCATCCTCCCAGACACCGCCCTCCATGAAGTTGTCGGCGATAGGAGCCATACGGGTCCAGGGACGGCCGAGAGCCTGCACGGCCTCACGCTGGATGGGATTGATGGTGGCACCAGAGGCAGCCTTGGCAGTCATCTCCGTGTAGTTCCAGGTCTCCATCCAGTAGGCGAAGTTCTCAGGTGAGCCACCACCTCCCCAACCATAGCCGGCACCACCGTTACCATATTTCTCGTTCTCATCGTGATCAGCGTAGAGCATGATCTCCGAGTTGCGGTCGTTGGTAGCCACGTTCACATCGTAGAAGGTGGGCTGCAGGGCATACGGTCCAGGGTTGTTGATAGCCAGCATGGCCGTGTCGTAAGCCTTCTGGAAATAACTTGTTGCCTCTCCACTGTTACGGCTGCACTCCGGATAGGTGGGAATATTGTTCGGATTCTCCAACCACCAAGCATAGGTCAGATAGGCCTTGGAGAGATACAGTCGGGCCACATTCTTGGTAACAGTACCTGTAAGACGGGGATTCTCAGGCAGGTCGTTGACGGCCTTCTCCAGATCACTGAAAATGGCGGCATAAACCTCAGGAACCGTATTACGGACAGAGGTACGGACGGTAGAGGTGTTGAACTTCAACTCACCAGCGCCCAGATCAAGGGGCACACCACCATAGGTCTGAACCAGGAGGAAATAGTCGAAGCCACGGAAGAAGTAGGCCTCAGCGAGCAGGGATGCATCAATACCGGCCTCAGCACCGTTTTCAATGATACCGCTGGCGGTGTTGATGTTGGGGAAGAGTGCGCCCCATATAGAACCGGCAATAGAGTTAGTGGGAGTCATCTGTCCCACGCCGGAGAGGTCGGCATCCTTGAAGTTACCGTCGGCAGACTGTGCATAGGTATATTCATCGGTACCTGTCTCAACACTGTTCAGGAAATAACCGTTGCCATAGAAATAGCGCAGGTGAGCATAGAGCGATGTCAGACCGCCCTCAATACCCGCCTTCGTATTGAAGAATGTCGGGTCAAACTGGCTGCGCGGCTGCTCTTCCAGCACACTGTTGCAGGAGGTCATGGTAGCAGAGAGACCACAGCAAACTAAACCCGCAGCGAGAATATATTTGATACTTTTAGTTTTCATAACCGAATTGTTTTTTACCTTTTTACTTTTTTACCTTTAGAAAGTTACGTTGACACCGAACAGGAAGTTACGGGTAGCAGGCGTGTTGTAACCTACGATTGGCATTTTGTGCTTGCCGGTATAGCCGTCGACAGCAACAGCCGTGTTCTGGTTTGCCCAGGAGTTGGTCTCGGGATCAAGGCCGCTCTCGTTATTAAACGGCGAGAAGAGCACGAACGGGTTCTGAACCGTAGCATAGAGGCGCAGACGGCTGATGCCGAGATCCTTGATGCACCTCAGGTTGTCGAAATTGTAACCAAGTGTAATGGTACGGAACTTCAGATAACCAGCATTGAAGTAACCGAGTGTAGAACCGTATTTGGGATTATCACCACTTTGGATACCACCAGGTTTAGGATACTTGGCCCCCGTATTCTCTGGAGTCCAATAGTCTACATCAAGCTGTCCGCGACGTCCTGTCAGCATGTTCAGGTAACCATTTGAAGAGTGGATGGCAGAAATCAACTTACCGCCAATCTGGAAGGCACCAATCACGGTCAGGTCGAAACCTTTGTAGCCAACAGTCGTGTTGAAACCACCAATGAGGTCAGGCTCCATGCTCATGATCTGACGATCCTCGGCACCAATGGCACGACTTGGTGTTACACCGTCTGCCTCATAGTCACCCAGAGATGCATCGCCACGATACTTCACCTTGATCATACCAACGTTTCCGCCTGGCTCAAGAATGTCAAGATAGGGGTCACCCTCTTGCCAAAGACCTTCATACTCATAGTCGTAAATGACATCGATAGGATAACCTACGAACCAGCGGTTAGCCTCATCACGCTCCTTCTTTTCCTGTCCATTGGGAAGAATGATAGGCTCTGTACCTGTCAGTTTGGTCAACTTGTTACGGTTGGCATAGAGATTGATACCTGCCTCCCAGTTCCAGCCATTCTTGTTGTCGATGATGATACCGTTCAGGGTCAACTCGAAACCTTTGTTCTCGGTATTACCGATGTTACCCGTGAAGCTGCTTACACCCGAGGTTGAAGGCAGAGACACATCGAGCAGGATGTCCTTAGTCTTCTGGGTGTAGTATTCGATCGATCCATAAAGACGTCCATTGAACAGAGAGAAGTCGAGACCGAAGTTCCAAGTCTTGGAGTACTCCCAGCCCAACTCGGGGTTAGGCAGTGCATTCACATAGTAACCTGCCTTATAGGTGTTACCGAAGTTGTAGTTACGGATAGCGAGGCCACCAAGGGTAGAATAAGGATTGATACTCTGGTTAGAGGTCTCACCGTAACCAACACGCAGTTTCAGGTTGTCGATCCACTTCAGATTCTCCATGAAGCTCTCACGGGCAATGTTCCAGCCAGCGCTTACAGCAGGATAGGTATGCCACTGATGGCCCTTTGCCAGACGTGAAGAGGCATCGGAACGGAGGGCTGCAGAGATCATGTACTTATTATCATACGAGTACATCACACGACCCATCCAAGACACAAGACCACTCTGCCAATAGTTGTAGTTGTTGAGGTTCACCTCACCTGTTGCCTTATCAAGAGCATAGTACTGGAAATAGTCTGCGGGTATGCCTTGTGCAGAAGCACCTGTTGACTCATAGGTTGTCTCCTCAGCTGAGTACATGGCTACGACGTTCAGGTTGTGCTTCTCAGCGAAGGTGTGATCATAGGTCAGCAGGTTCTCGATAGCCCAGTTACGTGTCTGGTTCTCTGAGATACCACCACCATTGATAGCATTCTCGTCTTTGTTGTTAACTCCAGTACCAGTGAAGTTTCCACCCTTGGAACTACGGAAGTTCAGACCGATGTTGATACGATAGCTCAGTCCCTCGATCCACGGGCACTTCAGTTCACCAAAAAGCGTATTGTAAGATCCGATACCCTTATTCTCATTCAGCCATACTTCCTGGTCACGCTCCACCGTTTCCTTAGTGACAACACTCTGGTCATCGGCAGGAAGAGTGACAAAGCGCTTCAAGTTACCATTCTCGTCGTAGGGGCTTGCCAGCGGGCTCTTGCTTAGCACGCCGTACATATCGTTCACGCCCTTGGTCTTGCGGTAGCTATTGTTGGTGCTCAGACCGAAACGGAAGTATTTGCCTACCGACTGGTCGAAATTACCACGAACGCTAATACGATCATAACCCTCAGTAGGAACGACACTCTCATCATGATAGTAACCAGCACCGAAGCTATAACTGCCACCGTTGGTACCACCAGAGACACTCACGTCGTGGTTATAGCTCACACCTGTCTGGTAATACAGATCCTGCCAGTCGGTACTGGTATTGTCGCTCTCGTCGAGAGAATTCTGATACAAACCAGCATACTGGCGGAACTTTGAGAAGGTAGGACCATCCATCATAGGATACTTGTGGAATACCTTCTTAAAGCTAACATAACCATTGTAGGAAACCTTGGCAGGTGTTCCCTGACTACCTTTCACGGTGGTGATGATGATCACACCGTTGGCACCACGAGAACCGTAGATGGCAGTAGCAGAGGCATCCTTCAGGATATCCATCGACTTAATGTCGGCGGGGTTGATATCCGAAAGTTGTCCCATGAAGGGGATACCATCGAGCACGATCAGCGGGTCGTTAGAAGCACTCAGTGAACGCTGACCACGGATACGGATCTGCATCTCCTCACCCGGCTTTGACGATGTCTGCGTCATCAGCACACCGGCCACACGACCTTGCAGGGCCTGGGCAGCGTTCGAGGCAGCCACCTGATTCAGTTTCTCACCATTGACGTTGGCTACAGAACCAGTCACAGCCTCACGGCGCTGGGTACCGTAACCAATGACTACCACCTCGTTCACCACGTGACCATCTTCTTTAAGGTTCACGTGCATGTTACTACCAGCCTTCACCTCCTGGGAGATGTAGCCTACATAAGAGACGACGAGCGTAGCGCCCGGCTTGACATTGAGAGAGAAATTACCCTCGAAGTCGGTGACTGTACCGTTCGATGTACCTTTCTCCATGACTGTGGCACCAATCAGCGGACCCTGAGAGTCGGTCACATGACCTGATGCCTGCATCGTTTGCTGTACGGAAGCCACTCCGGCGGCTGCCGACACCTGCTGTGCACTGACTATGCCCAAGAAGCATAATCCGAGACAGAGGACTGTTTTCTTTGCTTTGAAACTCATACGTTATTTTGTTAGTTAATAAAAGAAAGTTTTAAAATTCTGCTGCAAAGATAAGCAGAATTCCCTTTTATCACTTTAACGTATGTTTCGTATCGTTTTCTTTTTGTTTCAGCTTTGTTCTTCAGCCTGATTTTGCTCCACAAATTCGGTTGGGGGCACCCCAAATTGCCTGCGGAACACCGTGGAGAAGTGTGAGACATTACTGAAACCAACCGAATAAGCCACTTGCGTCACATTGATCTTCTGTTCCTTCAACAGTCTCACAGCCTGCTCGAGGCGCATGTTCCTGATAAACTCACTTATAGGCAATCCCGTCATCTCTTTCATCTTCCGGTGCAATTGGGCACGACTGATGCCTACCTCGTGTGTCAGTGTCTCTACATTGAATTCACTGTCGGAGAGGTGGTCGTTCACCACTTTCACAATACGCTCCATCAGCGCTTCGTCATTGCCTTTCACCTTTGTCTCAACCACCTTGTCTTGCTGAAGGTTGCCTGAATATTTCCCCCTTAGGCGGAGGTTCTTATTAATCAGGTTGTTGATGACGACGTGGAGCTCGTCCATATCGAACGGTTTTGCGAGGAAGGCGTCGGCACCTTTCTCCAAGCCTATGAGACGGTTGGCAACATCCGATTTTGACGTGAGCATAACGACAGGTATATGACTGATGTTCATATTCGTTTTGATCATCCGTAGCAACGTGAAGCCATCCATCTCGGGCATCATCACGTCACTTATCACCAGGTCGTACTGCTTTTCTGTTTCCGCGTTCAGCAGTTCTCGCAGAGCCTCGCGAGCACTGGTCACAGGAGTGATCCGATAGTAAACGCCCAGCTCCCTGCTGATATATTCGCCTATCTCCACATCGTCGTCGACCACCAGCACCCGGTAGTTCGACTGTGCCTTGGGTTTAGACTTGGCCGACCGCTCTGTCTCATCCTGAATGGTCAGCTCCTCTTTTGTGAGATGGCTGGTGCCCAATGGCAACAGTACAGTGAAGATGCTGCCCTGCATATCCTCGCGATTGGCTGCCTCGATGGTACCATGATGCATCTGCACAATCATCTTACACAGATTAAGTCCGATGCCCGTTCCTTCGATATGCAATGAACTTGAGGAGCTGCCCTGATAGAACCGCTCAAACAACCTGTTCACGTCGCCCCTGATGCCCATGCCGTTGTCGATGACTTCCATTTTCGCCATTCCATCGGCCGTTTCCGACACGCTCACCTCTATCTCTCCATTGTCGTAGGTGTATTTAAAGGCATTGGAGAGAAGGTTGTCCACCACTTTGTCGATTGATTTCCTGTCTACCCACACGTTCAACTTGTCCAAGGCCGGCGAATAACGGAAGGTGATGCCGCGTTCCTTGGCAGTGTACTCATACGACTTCAAGAGGTTTCCCACGTATTGCACCATGTCTGTCTCTTGGCAGTGCAGGTGCATCTGCTGCTTGTCTATCTTCCGGATGTCGAGAATCTGGTTCACAAGGTTCTGCACGCGCTGGGCATTATGCTCGATGGTCTCCAGATCGGTCTTCATCTCGGGATCGAGATCGCGCTTCAGAAGCTTATGTAACGGGCTCATGATCAGCGTCAACGGCGAGCGAATGTCATGGGTGGCATTTATCAGGAACTTCATCTTCTCCTCGTCGAGCTCCTGGTTCCGACGCCTGATATAGAGCCACAGCACTACTCCTGCCAAGACCAGTGCCGTTAATATATAAATAAGGTACGCCCACGCGGAGCGATACCAAGGGGCCCGCACCACGATGTGATAGAGCTGCACATCGGTATGTATGCCATTGTCTTCGGCCCGCACCTCCAACTGGTAGACACCTGGGGGCATATGGTTGAACGACACCACATTCTGTCCTGCCGCTGTGCGCATCCACTCTTTAGCGCCATTCAGCCGGTATTCATAGACCACGTTCTCCGTGTTTGAGTAGTTGAATAGCGAGAACTCCATGGAGAAGGTGTTGTCGAGATATGAGAACGAGAAGCGCTTACTCTCTGCCAACGATTCGCTCATGATACGCACACCGTCGGACAGGGTATTATAGTTCACGGGGTTGCCGCCTACGAAGAGACCCGTCAGATGTACGTCCGACAGAGTCGGTCTCACATCGCGCAGGGCAGCGGGATGGAATGAGGTGATGCCGTCGCTGATGCCGAAGCAAATCTCCCCGTCTGGTCGCTGCATGGCCAGGCCGCGCACATACTCACGGGTGGCCAGACCGTTACCATTGACATGGGTGATCCATCGCTGTTTGTCGCGCTGGTACTGCCAGATACCTGCCGAGGTGCTGCACCACAGGTCGCCGAAATTATCTTGCTCGATACCACAGATCACCTTGTTTGCCAGTGCTCCGGCTCCCTCCTGAGGCACTGCGTCACCTTTTTGCGGGTCGTAATAGTATAACCCCGTGTCGGTACCCACCATCATGCGATGGTTGTGATCCTCATAGAGCGAGGCCACCGTCTTTCCCTCTAAGAGCACCTCCCATCCGTAGGGCCTGAACGTGTCGCGCACAGGGTCGTAACAGCAGAGGTTCGACGACGTGCCGATCCAAAGCATACCACTGCTGCTGACACGCATCGACATGATCCAGTTGTTGTGCAGGCGGCCGCGCACCTCGTCCTCGTCGCGCATCGAGAAATGGCGGAGGACTTTCGTCGTCAGGTCGTACATGCAGAACCCTTTCGAATAGACCGAGAAGAATAGCCTGCCTTTGCCGTCGTCTGTTATCAGGTTGATATAGTCACTCTCAAAGGCTATGGTTCTGCTGTATCTGCCGCTTTGCGGGTCGTAGCTATACAGTCCGTCGGTAGTGCCTATCCAGTAGTTGCCTTGCGAGTCGCGATAGATGGAGTAGGCCGCTGCTGGCGAGGCAGGATGAGCCACCACCTTCCCGTCTGCGTCGAAGCCGTAGACACCGTTGTTCTGTACGACACACCACGTCATGCCGTTGTCGCCCTCACAGAACGAGGTCACCGACCCGCCGATGCTCACGTTCTGCCTGGCGAGACTCCACGAACTGAACTGCGGTTCGTACTGCGGCAGCAACAGCAGGCCACGCCTCAGACAGCCCACCCACAGGTTGTCGTCGCTGTCTTCAAAGAGAGCCCACACATTGCTCGTCTTAAGGTCGAACGAGGCACTCGGGTACTCGTAATGCTGCAGTCTATTGGTTGTTTGTGGCACCCAGCAGAGTCCATGCCCCATGGTGCCGATGAAGAGATTGCCCTTCTTGTCGCAATAGGCCGTACGGAACTGCACGCGTCCGCTGCCGAGGATGCTGATGTCGATCATGTCGTAGACTATCCGTCCGTCGCGATAGAAGATGAGTCCGTGCTGGCAGACCATCAGCACGCCGCCCTCGTATGCGGTAAAGGCTGTCACAGGACCGTATGGCGAGTTGAACCTGAGGACGGTCTTGTCGGGGCGCACACAGCAGAAGTCTGCTCCCGCCCCCGCTTTCCAGAAATTGCCCTTTTCATCGATCATCAGATGGTTGAAATAGTCCACGTCGCCCTCTGCGTAGCCCTCCAGCTTCTGTGTCTGCAGCGTTTCCGTGTCGAGCAGAAACAGCCCATAGCCTGCCGTCCCCACATACAGGTGGTGATCGTCGCACTTGATCATGTCGTTGATGCGGGCAGCCTTCACCCCGTCGAGCGTCACCCGCTCGAAGTCGTCGGTGGCAGCGTTATAGCGGGCCAGGCCGATGCCCGTTCCAACCCAGAGACGCCCCTGGTCGTCGACAAAGAGCGAGGTGATGTTGTTAGAGTTTACACTCTTTGCATTGTCGCTATCGTACAGGTAGGTCGTGAAGCGATAACCATCGTACTTATTCAGACCGTACTCCGTGCCTGTCCAGATATAGCCCGACTTGTCCTGACAGATGCATGTAATGAGGTTGCTCGACAGCTTCTCCGAGGTATAGAAGTGTTGCGACTGCGAGAAGGCAAAAGGCAGACTCGCCACAATCATTACCAGTGTAACTACAACGCGTTTACTCATTAACCACCAGACCATTTTAGAGGTAGAATATCGCTTCGGGTCCCATATTGAACAGCAGGTCGAGAATTGAGAGATTCGGCAGGAAGCCGTGTTTCTGTCGATACACCTGATAGTACGGACGTGGCTCAAAGGCTTCATCGGCACCAGGGTGCTTGGGATGGATCGAAGAGCGGAAGTCGTGGAAGAATCTCGAGGAGGGAGGAGTGTGGAGGGAGGAGGGAGAATAGTCTGCTGGCAGTGTGTCCCCTGCGTATACCGCACTGGAAGTAATCTCACTCCTCCCTCCACACTCCTCCCTCCACGATTGAGTATAACTCACTCTCGGCTGGATATCCAGCAACTCACACATCTTCGCCCTGATGGCCTCATTGAACTCAATCAGATACGTCCACCTCTCTTCAAAGAACGGCCGGATGTCATCCTGATAATAGTCGAAGAAGGGACTCTCGCCGTAAGCACTCTGCAGCGCATTCCAGTGCAGATGGCGCCAGTTGCCGTGGTCGCTGATGCGAATGTCCTTGATGGTTTGAGCTTTGAGCTTTGAGCTTTGAGCATTACCACGCTCCACGGGTACGGTGAGTGCCTGGATGCCTTGGGTGGTGGCGATAAGACAACGGTTACGGTAGGATTGCTTCTCAAAGTGCTCCCACTGCTCTATGAGCACGTGCTCAGCACGATATAGTTTCTGATACCACTGCACCGGGCCAAAATACGTTGTACTGAGCAGAACATCCTTCATGCGCTATTATCTTTTTTAGTTTATAGTTTCCGCCTTCGGCTTAGTTTATAGTTCTTGCGTCCTTTCAGTAGCAAGCGAGCAGAGCTCGAGCGTATAGTTGATTTCCCTGCAAGCCCTTCTGCCAGCAAATGTAATCATCTGTAAACTGTAAACTGTAAACCGTAAACTGTAAACCGTAAACCGTAAACTGTAAACCGTAAACCGTAAACTACTTAATATTATCCACAATCCGTCCTATCCGACTCCACCTGACGCCACCCAGGCCGCTGTGGTCAGGATCGCTCGACCACCAGATGAATATCGGCTTGCCCACGATATGATCCTCGGGCACGAAACCCCAGTAGCGAGAGTCGGCGGAGTTATGGCGGTTGTCACCCTGCATCCAGTAGTAGTCCATCTTGAAGGTGTACTCCGACGCTTCCTTGTCGTTGATGAATATCTTGCCGTTGCGGATTTCGAGCTTGTTGCCCTCATATACCTTGATGGGGCGCTCGTAGATGGCGATGTTGTCGAGCGTCAGTTTGATCTTCTCCCCCTTCTTCGGTATCCACACGGGTCCGTAGTTATCCCTCGTCCAATGCTTGTTGCCGTTCAGCGGATAGATCTCCAGGTCGTTGGCCTCGGTATTGAGTGTCACACTCTCTACGATGTCCGTCCTTGCCTGCAAGGATACCACGGCGTGCTTCGTCAGGGGCATATACCCCAGGGTGTTCAGGCTCGTCAGGTCTTCCATCGAGATTCCCAGGTCGTCCATCACCTCCTCAGGTATCGACTGCTTCAGTTTCACACGATAGGTGTACTGCACGTTCTCGGGCTCCTTGTTTGCCTTGCCGTCGAGATACACCGTGCGGTTCCTGATCTCGAGCGTCTGTCCAGGCAGTCCCACGCAGCGCTTCACGTAGTTCTCCCTGCGGTCTGTGGGGCGTGTGACGATCTGGCCATACTCCGCCTGGTTGCGCCACAGCTCGTTGCGCCCTGCGGCGTAGATCGCATCGAAGTATTTTATCCGCTGCTCTGCCGTCAGCGAGTCGGGGTCAGGACGGTTCGGGTATATCTGATAGCCAATGCTATAGCACATCTGGTAGTAGTCGTACGACTGATACTGCGGTGCTGAGCAGAGCGTGTCGCCAGCGGGGAAGTTGAACACCACGATGTCGTTCAGCTTCACCTCGCCAAGACCCTTCACACGGCGATAATCCCAGTGGGGCCAGTCCAGGTAGCTCTTACACTCCACCACGGGCAGCGTGTGCTGCGTCAGGGGCATCGTCAGCGGGGTCTGAGGGATACGTGGGCCGTAGGACACCTTCGACACGAACAGGTAGTCGCCCGTAAGCAGACTCTTCTCCAGCGAACTCGATGGAATCACGTAGTTCTGGAAGAAGAACTGGTTGATGAAGTACACGGCCACGAGGGCGAACACGATGGCGTCGACCCACGACATGACGAACTTAACCGGCTTCTCGGCCTCCTTCCACCACTGCCACTTGATCTTCTTGGTAATGTAGATGTCATAGATGAACGGCACGACCAGCAGTCCCCACCACGACTTCACCCAGTAGAGGAACAACAGGTAGAGTATCAACACGCAGATGAACTTCGCCCACTGCACCTTTGGATTGAATTCTTTCTTTTTCTCCATAATTCATTTTTTGTTTACGGTTTACAGTTTACGGTTTACAGTTGATTTCCCTGCAAGCCCTTCTGCCAGCAAATGTAATCATCTGTACGCTCGAGCTTTGCTCGCTTGCTACTGAAAGGACGCAAGAACTGTAAACCGTAAACTGTAAACTATAAACCATAAACTGTAAACCGTAAACTGTAAACCGTAAACTAAAACCTAAACATATCTGAGATCGTGAGCAATCCCTGATGATCCTTCGTGTACTCTGCTGCCAAAACGGCCCCGAGGGCAAAGCCCTTACGGCTATGGGCATCATGCGAGATGGTGATGAGGTCGGCCTCCGAGTCGTAGCGGATGGTATGGATGCCCGGCACCTCGCCGCGGCGGATGTCATCCACGCGCAGCAGTTTCGGGTCTGTCGTCTCCTCAGCCCAGCCCTCCTTACGGTCCAGGCGCTCCACGATCTCCTCTGCCAGCGTGATGGCAGTGCCTGAAGGGTGGTCGAGCTTATGCACGTGATGGGTCTCCTCCAGCTCCACGTCATACTGCGGGAACTGGTTCATGATCTTCGCCAGATAGCGGTTCACGGCCGAGAAGATGGCCACGCCGATGGAGAAGTTCGAGGCCCAGAAGAGCGTCTTCCCCTCTTCATTACAAGCCTTGCGCACGTCGTCGCCATGATCCTTCAGCCATCCCGTGGAGCCACTCACCACCTTCACGCCCTTGGCCCAGGCCTTCAGATAGTTGCCATAGGCCACCTGTGGCGCCGTGAACTCGATGGCCACGTCAGCCGAGGCGAAGGCAGGGCTGTCGAAGTCCTGCTGGTTGTCGATGTCGATGATACTTACAATCTCATGGCCACGCTCGAGGGCAATCTGTTCTATCATCCTGCCCATCTTGCCGTAGCCGATTAATGCTATTTTCATATCTTATTTCAAATTAAACGGTGCAAAGATACGACAAATATATTAAGTAATGAACATATCAGCCAAAGAATTAAAATTCTTTCACAGGCCAGCCCTCCTTGCCTGCCATCAGACGGGAGGGCGTTATATCAGCAGATGATACATCCCGCCAGCAAGGGGTTTCACAACACCTTTCATCTCCATCTGGAAGAGAATAGCTGTCAGCTGACCAATGGGAATGGCTGTTTTCACGCTGAGCACGCTTAGCTGCAGGTCGTTGACAGCTTGTAGCGTGCTGACGATCTTCTGCTCCTCCGGCGAGAGGTCTGGGAAGAGATTTCTCTCGATTCCATCGGCCAAAACCCGCTTCCTGACAGTCTCATCCTGCCAGCCCATCGCCTTCACAAAGTCGTCGGCACCAGTTATCAGCGCGGCCACATTGTCGCGTATCAGGTTGTTGCAACCTTCGCTATAAGGCATGCCCACGGCACCAGGGAAGGCAAAGACGGCGCGATTGTAGCTTTGGGCGATCTCTGCCGTGATGAGCCCACCGCCTTTGGCGGCACTCTCTACGACGATGCAACAGTCTGACATGCCTGCCACGATGCGGTTACGGCGCACGAAATTGGGCTTGTCGGCATTGGTCTGCGACATAAATTCGGTGAGCAGTCCACCATGGTCAAGCATCTGCGCGGCAGTATCACGATGGCGATAGGGATAGATCTGGTCGAGGCCGTGGGCCAGCACCCCGATGGTGGGATAGCCGTTCTGCAGGGATTCGCGATGGGCACAGATGTCGACGCCGTAGGCCAGTCCGCTGACGATGAGCACCTCTGGGCAGTGGCGTCGCAGGTCAGCGACGAATCGCCTGATAAGGTCCTGGCCGTATTGCGTACATTGCCTGGTGCCCACGATACTGATCACCCTCAGCGGGTTCAGGTCGGCATTGCCTTTATAGTATAATATAATAGGTGCGTCAGCACACTCTGTCAGCCGCTGAGGGTAGTCGCTGCTGGTGAGAGTGATGGCTCTGATACGGTGGTCTTCCATGAAGCGGAGCTCTGCCTCTGCCCTTCGCAAGGGCTCGTCCCAGTCTTTCAGGGCTTCCATCAGTCGCGGCGAGCAGTCCTTGAGGATGTCGCCGATGTCGTTTCGATGTTCGTAGAGCAGTTGTGCACTGCCAACGGTCTTATACAGTTCGAGCGCCGTAGCATAATTGAAGTTGCTGATCCTCGTCAGCGCCATTGCGTAAAGTATTTCCTGTTCCATATTCCTTTTTGTTTATTGTTTAAAGTTTATAGTTTATAGTTGATTACTTTGTATGCGGGATTTCAATGAAGCCTGCATTGATGACAACATCTTGTAGATATTCCCAATTTCTTCTTCTATCTGAGAAAACTCGTCTTTACTTATATAGTGCAGATCAAATGCTATTTCCGTCTGGCACATTAACTCCATCAACGAGCCGTATGATATCTCCAAAAAATGATACTGCTCCTTAGGCGAAGTCTTAGATGTTCCTTCGGCAATATTTGAGGGAACAGACACGACAGCTCTTCTCATCTGATCACTTAATGCATACTTCTCATTAACAGGAAACTCTGCCGTTAGACCGTAAATATCCCTAACCAACGTTTTTGACAACTGGTACACGTTTAACTTCCTATAAGTATAATTGTATTGCAACATTTCAATCTGTTTTTATTTACTACAAATGTAATCATCTATAAACTATAAACTCTAAACTATAAACAGAGCATTACTTCCTCCTCAGATACTCGTATCCGAAGCGGCAGCGCAGGCAGTCTTTCTTGTCGCAGTACTCCTTCTTCAGCTGGATGAGGGCCTGCGAGTCGCCTGCCGTCTGTACGGGCAGGCCCACCTGCTGCCACATGCGGATGATGTAGTTGTTCTCAGCCTTCAGCTGTTCGAGCAGGTCGAAGGCCCTGTCGCAGAGCACCTCCTTGGAGCGATGGCGGCCGTAGGCGAAGAGCATGGGGATGGCGGTATTGATCATGAGCAGGTTCAGCGAGCCGTATCCCAGGTGCTTCTCCGTCTTCGAACTGGTGGAGCCAAAGGTGTAGTGCGTCTCCCAGTAAGGGGTGACGTGCGACGTGAGCAGCTTCTTCAGCTCCTCCACCGTTTCGCACCCCACCAGCTGGCTCAGTCCTGCCTTCTGCTGATAATAGAGGTTTGCCAGCTGCGAGATGCGGATATGCGGGAAGTTCTGCGGGCGCAGGCGGAGGAAGCGCCACAGGTGGAAATCCATCGGTTTCATCGAGAATTTATGGGCCAGATAGAGATATTCGTTGCGCAGCTTGGCGAAGTAGCCCTCGTTGAGTGCCGCCTGCTGATAGTATGCCGGCACGGCCTCCAGCTCGAGCAGTCCGGCCTGCCCCATGAAGATGGCCTCTATCTGGAAGAGGTCGTCGCGATGATGGGCCACAGCCTCGAGGGGTATGCCCTGTGCCCACTGCTCGAAGGCGTCGTTGTTGATGCCGAAGCCGTAGTTGCGGGCGAGGGTCACGAAGTAGGCACCCTCCCAGCTTCCGCCGCAGGCCTCTGCCCTCCTGCGGATGGCCTCTGTCTTCTGCTCCAGGCGTTCTGTCTGGAGGGCAGCCATCCAGGCGTGTACCATCAGTCGCGTCAGGTCGGGGATCACCTTATAGCAGGGCGGGTAGCTGTCCGTCTTCAGCAGTTCCTCGTAGTGGTTCCTCACGCTGTCGGGCACGTCGAGCTGCATCTGGCGTATAAACTCCCCGCTGGTGTTCATCACCTCGGCGTCGAGCACGCCCGCAACGTGAAGGATCACGTTGTCGTAGCGCCTGTCTTTGTCGTGGCCATGCAGATACCAGTCCGACGCCTTGTCGTGTATCTCCACGTTGCCCACCCACAGTGTCTGGCCGATCCTCACCTTCGCATTGAAGAAGTCGGGCCCCGCATTGCGGTTGTGCAGTCCCGGGTCGATCACCTCGACGGCCTGTCCGTCATTCGTCGTCAGCTCCTTCAGCGGAAACAGCTTGTGCTTCCACACGTAGTGCAATAATTGTTCCATAGTCGTTCTTCATACAAGTTTAAAGTATAACTGGGTGCAAAGATAAGCAAAATATTCTAAACGAAGAAGGATTTATCGAAAAAAGTTTGAAACGGTGTGGCATCCGCTGTACAGAGTCGCTTCAGCCTGGGCGTAACGTGCTCATATAGAACGCACTCGGCTGAAGGGACGCTGTGACGGCCTAGCTGCCTGATGGCTGGAGGGGGAAACGGTCGACCCACGCGCCTGATGCCATATACGCAAAGGGCTTGTAACGGATACTTCAGACTATCTAAAAGGTCGTTTGACCTTAGTCAAACAAACGTTTGACGGGTGTCAAACAATCGTTTGACGAAGGTCAAACAACGAAAAGGAGGGTCTAAACTCCGCCTCAGCCCTGCCTGGCGTGCCGTTTTCAGCATGGCTGCGGGCGAGTCTCGCCCGCCCGCTCCCCATCGCCACGGACGATAACAATGCCGTCATTTTTATATTTTTTACGATATCCCTTCAAAATAAATGGCCCGAGGATGGCGGGATAAGCGGATTTTTAAGTACCTTTGCAGCAGAAATGAAGATAGGAGAGATAGATTTAGGCGAGCGCCCCGTGATGCTGGCACCCATGGAGGACGTGACAGACATCGGCTTCCGTATGCTCTGCAAGCGCTTCGGCGCGGCCATGGTGTACACGGAGTTCGTCTCGGCAGAGGCTCTGGTGCGCGACGTGAAGACGACCGTCAGCAAGCTCTCCATCCGCGATGAGGAGCGGCCCGTGGGCATTCAGATCTACGGCCGCGACACGGAGGCGATGGTGGAGGCGGCGAAGATCGTGGAACAGGCGGGCCCCGACCTGATAGACCTCAACTTCGGCTGCCCCGTGAAGAAGGTGGCAGGCAAGGGCGCGGGCGCGGGCATGCTGCAGAACATACCGAAGATGCTGGAGATCACACGAGGAGTGGTGCAGGCCGTGAAACTGCCCGTGACGGTGAAGACACGCCTGGGATGGAACCACGAGCAGCTGATCATCACAGAGCTGGCAGAGCAACTGCAGGACTGCGGCATCAAGGCGCTGACCATTCACGGCCGCACGCGCAGCCAGATGTACACGGGACAGGCTGACTGGACCCTCATCGGCGAGGTGAAGCGCAACCCGCGCATCCACATCCCCATCATCGGCAACGGCGACATCCACTCGCTGGAAGAGGCCGACAGGGCCTTCGACACCTACGGCGTGGACGGGGTGATGATAGGAAGAGCCACCTTCGGCTGCCCCTGGATCTTCAGCCGCCAGGAGCTGTCGACACGGCAGAAGCTCGACACGCTGCTGGAGCTGCTCAGCATCAACGTGGAGCGCATCGACGAGAAACGGGGCATCCTGCACACACGGCGCCACCTGGCAGCGACTCCCCTGTTCAAGGGGATACCCAACTTCAGGCAGACGCGCATCGCCATGCTCAGGGCAGAGACGGTGGAGGAGCTGACGGACATCATCAGAAACGTGGAAAGTAACTATTTGTAAAGATATGAAGATCATGATTATCAACGGGCCGAACCTGAACCTGCTGGGGCAGCGGGAACCAGGCATCTACGGCTCGGAAACGATGGAGAGCTGCCTGAAGGCACTCAGAGAGCGCTACAAGGACGTGGTGATAGACTACTACCAAAGCAACGTGGAGGGCGAGCTCATCAACAAGATGCAGGAGGCGGGCTTCTACGGCGACTACAAGGGCATCGTGCTCAACGCAGGGGCTTATACCCACACCAGCGTGGCGCTGCACGACTGCATCAGGAGCCTGAGGTGCCCCGTCGTAGAGGTTCACATCTCTAACGTGCACCAGCGCGAGGCGTTCCGCCACCAGTCGATGATCTCCGCGGCCTGCAAAGGCGTGATCTGCGGCTTCGGACTGGACAGCTACCGACTCGCCGTAGAAGCACTACTGGCACTATGAGCGAGATCGACGACTACGTCGCCATGCACTCGGAGCTAGAGCCCGAATACCTGTACCGGCTGTGGCGGGCAACAAACATCCGCACCATCCACGGACGAATGGCCAGCGGACACCTGCAGGGCCGCCTGCTGAAGATGATCGTGGAGATGATACGGCCCGTGAGCGTGCTGGAGATAGGGACGTTCAGCGGCTACAGCGCCATCGCGATGGCAGAAGGACTGCCTGAGGGCGGACGCCTGTACACCTTCGAGATCAACGACGAGATGGAGGACTTCACCCGCCCCTGGATAGAGGGCTCGCCCGTGGCCGACAGGATAGAATTCATCATCGGCGACGCCATCAAGGAGGCACCACTGCTGGGCATCACCTTCGACATGGCCTTCATCGACGGCGACAAGAGGAACTACCGCGAGTGTTACGAGATGGTGCTGCGGATACTGAGACCTGGGGGATTCATCGTGGCAGACAACACGCTCTGGGACGGCCATGTGGTAGACCACGCCTACGACCACGACCAGCAGACACAGGGCATAGAAGACTTCAACGACTTCATCGCCCAAGACACCAGAGTGGAGAAGGTGATGCTGCCCCTGCGCGACGGACTCACCATTATACGTAAGAAGTAATTGGTTTATAGTTTAATGTTTATAGTTTATAGATGAATACCTGGCAAGCCCTTGATATATCTCTGGAGACTATAGAACTAATCATCTATAAACCATAAACTATAAACAATAAACAAAAAGAAAAGAGTATGCAAGAGACAAGACAAAACAAGATCGCCAGGCTCCTTCAGAAGGAGCTGTCGCTGATTTTCCAAGAGCAGACACGTGCCACACACGGCACGATGGTAAGCGTGACACGGACGAAGATATCGCCCGACCTGAGTATCTGTACCGCCTACCTGAGCATCTTCCCCTCAGAAAAAGGTGAAGAGATCCTGGCCAATATCAACGCCAACGTGAAGAGCATCAGGTATGCACTGGGTACAAGGGTGAGAAACCAGCTGCGCATCGTGCCAGAGCTGAGATTCTTCATCGACGACTCGCTCGACTACATCGACCGCATCGACGAACTGCTGAAAAAGTAATGGGATTTATTGTTTACAGTTTACAGTTTACGGTTTACAGATGATTACTTCTATAGTTTCCAAACAGTAGCCTTATAACTAATGAATGGCTTGCCAGGTAATCAACTGTAAACTGTAAACCGTAAACTGTAAACCAAAACAAAAAGGCATCATGAATTTTCCATTCTATATCGCACGGCGGTACCTGTTCTCAAAGAAGTCGACTCACGCCATCAACGTCATCAGCGCCATCTCTGTAATAGGAGTGGCGGTGGCAACGATGGCACTGGTAGTCACGCTCTCGGTGTTCAACGGATTCCACGACCTCGTGGCATCGTTCTTCACCTCCTTCGACCCTCAGCTGAAGATCGTGCCAACAGAGGGAAAGACGGTGGCTGCCGACGACCCCATACTCACGGAGATACGACAACTGCCCGAGGTGGAGGTGGCCACAGAGTGCGTGGAAGACCAGGCGCTGGCCATCTATCACGGCCGTCAGGCAATGGTGATGGTGAAGGGTGTGGACGACAACTTCGACCAGCTGACCCACATCAACGAGATCCTGGTGGGCGACGGGGAGTTCTGCCTGCACGCCGCAGACCTGAACTACGGCATCCTCGGCATCCGCCTGGCTGAGCAGCTGGCCACAGGCTACACCTACAAGGAGCCGCTGAAGATATATGCCCCGCGACGAGAAGGACAGCTGGACATCACCAACCCCGACGGGGCGTTCGAGGAGGACGAGCTATACTCGCCAGGCGTGCTCTTCAACGTGAAACAGTCGAAATACGACCAGAACTATATCCTGACGAGCATCGGCTTCGCCCGGCGCATCTTCAACCAGCAGGGCATGCTCTCTACGCTGGAGCTGAGACTGAAGGCTGGCAGCGACTTCGACGCGGTGAAGAAGGAGATAAAACGGCGCTGCGGCACAAGGTTCACTGTGAAAGACCGCTACGAACAGCAGGACGATACCTTCAAGATCATGAAGATAGAGAAGCTCATCGCCTACATCTTCCTCACGTTCATACTCATGGTGGCCTGCTTCAACATCATCGGATCGCTGTCGATGCTCATCATCGACAAGAAAGACGATGTGGTGACGCTGCGCAACCTCGGCGCGTCAGACAAGCAGATTGTGCGCATCTTCCTCTTCGAGGGCAGGATGATCTCTGCCATCGGGGCCGTCATTGGCATCATCATCGGGCTGCTGCTATGCTGGGCACAACAGCAGTTCGGCCTCGTGGCCCTGGGGTCGAGCAGCGGCTCGTTTATCATCAGCGCCTACCCCGTCAGCGTCCATCCTGAAGACATCGTGCTCATCTTCATCACCGTGCTCGTCGTGGGATTCCTGGCAGTATGGTATCCTGTGAGGTACTTTGCAAAGAAACTGATTTAAAACATATTACTAATAATGAGAAAGAAACTACTAACGATGACCATCGCCGCGGCAGGTATCTTCACCGCAGGCGCAAGCACACAAAGAGAACAGTCCATAGCGTGCAAACAGGCACCGATGGTGCTGCAATACAACCAGCCTGCACAGTATTTCGAGGAGTCGCTGCCCATCGGCAACGGCAAACTGGGCGCCCTCGTCTATGGCGGTAGCGATGACAACATCATCTACCTGAACGACATCACCCTGTGGACGGGAAAGCCCGTAGACAGAGAGCTCGACAAGGATGCCCACAAGTGGATACCTGAGATACGCAAAGCCCTCTTCGACGAGGACTATGCCCTGGCCGACTCGCTGCAACACTACGTTCAGGGCCCAAACTCGCAGTTCTTCCAGCCCCTCGGCACGCTGCATATCAAGGACCTCGGACTTGGAGCCGTCAGCAACTACCATCGTAGCCTCAGCCTCGACTCTGCCATCGTCAGAGACCGTTACGTGCGCAATGGTCATCCCATCACAAGAGAATACTTCGCCTCGCACCCCGACCACCTCATCGCCATCCGCCTGCGGGGCGACATCAACTGTCGTATCGCCCTCACCGCCCAGGTGCCTCATCAGGTGAAGGCCATCCCCACACAGCTCACGATGACTGGTCATGCCACAGGCGATGCGCAGGAGAGCATCCACTTCTGTACGATGATCAGCGTGAAGACTGACGGCGAGACCAGTGCCAGCGACTCATCCCTGACCATCACCAACGCCAAAGAGGCCATACTCTACATCATCAACGAGACCAGCTTCAACGGCTTCGACAAGCATCCCGTAAGAGAGGCTGCTCCCTATCTGGAAAATGCCGCCAACGCCATCTGGCACACACAGAATGCATCTTTCGATGAGTTCTATGGCCGTCACCTGGCTGACTATAAGGCTCTCTACGACCGCGTAAAGCTCTGCCTCTCGTCCAGTAATACGTCGAAACCGTCGTATTTCGACGGTCCCACAGATGCCCTCTTGAAGACCTACACCGCCAACGGCGGACAGAGCCGCTACCTCGAGGAACTCTACTTCCAGTACGGCCGCTACCTGCTCATCTCGTCGTCGAGAACAGAAGGCGTGCCTGCCAACCTGCAAGGCCTCTGGACGCCACACCTGTGGTCGCCCTGGCGGGGCAACTACACGGTAAACATCAATCTCGAGGAGAACTACTGGCCAGCCTTCGTGGCCAACCTCGCAGAGATGTCCCAGCCTCTGGACAACTTCATCAAAGCCCTCGCTACGAACGGCACCGCAACGGCGAGAAGCTATTACGGCATCGACGAGGGCTGGTGCTCAAGCCATAACTCCGACATCTGGGCCATGACCAACCCCGTGGGCGAAAAGCGCGAGAGCCCGATGTGGGCCAACTGGAACATGGGCGGCGCCTGGCTCGTGAACACCCTCTGGGAGCGATACCTCTTCACACAGGACAAGACTTACCTCCAGACGGTGGCCTATCCGCTGATGAAAGGAGCGACACAATTCTGTCTGCGATGGCTCATCGACAACCCCAAGAGTCCTGGAGAACTCATCACCGCCCCAAGCACATCGCCAGAGAACGAATACGTGACAGACAAAGGCTATCACGGTGTGACCTGCTATGGCGGCACCGCCGACCTGGCCATCATCCGTGAACTCTTCATCAACACCATCAAGGCCGGGAAAATCGTGGGCGACAGAAACAAAGAGGCAGAGCGCGCGCTCAAACGGCTGCACCCCTACACCATCGGACACATGGGTGACCTGAACGAATGGTACTACGACTGGGACGACAAGGACTTCAAGCACCGTCATCAGAGCCACCTTATCGGCCTCTACCCTGGCAGTCATCTCACCGACACCACGCTGCAGAAGGCGGCAGCACGCACGTTGGAGATCAAGGGCGACGAGACGACGGGGTGGAGCACAGGCTGGCGCATCAACCTCTGGGCTCGTCTGAAAGACGGAAAGAAGGCCCACCAGGTGTACCGAAAGCTACTGACGGCCGTAGCGCCCGAGGGAAGCAACTACCCCAACTACAGCTGGGGCGGCGGCACCTATCCCAACCTGATGGATGCCCACCCGCCCTTCCAGATCGACGGCAACTTCGGAGGAACGGCTGGCGTCTGCGAGATGCTGATGCAGTCGGCATGGAATGAGGAAGACGGCACATGGGACATAGAACTGCTACCTGCCCTGCCAGAAGCATGGAAGGATGGCGCTGTCAGCGGACTATGCGCCCGCGGCGGATTTGAAGTATCATTTGAATGGAAAGGCGGAAACGTGCGCGACTGTAGTATCAAGGCTCGCAAAGGTGGTACTGTCAGACTACAGTACAACGGTCAGCAAAAGACTGTAAAGCTCAAGGCTGGTCAGACGATGCCAGTAAAAACCTGGTGACATCAAGCAACTCCTGATACCATGCCTCACCAAAGCGGCGGATGAGCGGCTCACGCAGAAACTCGTAGAGCCGTATATCCTTCTCGTTACCTTTGGCGACAGCCATCTTACAGACCTCCCAGCGGTTGTAGTTCAATCCTACAAGCCCGTTGCCTAACTGTTTCTCACGAATGGGATACAACGAACAACTGATGGGCTTGCAGAAACGCGTCTTGCCACTCCTGAACGCCTTCTCCAAAGCGCAAAGGCAACAATCATGGATGGGTTGATGAGTGTCGAAATCCTCGATATCATCGTAATAGGTAAAAACACAATCCTTACCCCGGACAATGCTCGTGACAAGATCACCCTCCGAATCAGTGTAAGCTACTCCCTGCTTGTCTATGACAGCCTGGGCTGATGCGGAGAGGTCGCCCCATACGGCGTCCAGACAATCCTCTATCTCGGCTATCTCGTCGAGAGTTACGGGTGCTCCTGCATCTCCCTCTACGCAACACTGTCCCTTACAAGCATTGAGATCACAACAGAACTTCTCCGTCAGAATCTCTGACGAAAGCAACACGTCGCCAACTTGTATGATAGGAGGAAGGGGCTTTGTCATGTTTACGGTTTACAGTTTACAGTTTAGGGTTTACAGATGATTACCAGATGATTGGCGAGAGACCGTTCTGCTGCAGATAGGCATTGCAGCGGGAGAACTGGTGCTGACCGAACCAGCCGCCACGGTTGGCACTAAGGGGTGAGGGATGGACGGATTCAAGCACAAGGTTCTTTTGCTTGTCAATCATATAAGCCTTGCCACGGGCATAACCGCCCCAGAGCATATAGACGAGGTGTTCACGCTGTGTGGCCAGTGCCTGAATGGCGGCATCGGTGAACTTCTGCCAACCCAAGGTGGAGTGACTGTTTGCCTGATGAGCCCTCACGGTCAGTGAGGCGTTGAGCAGTAATACACCTTGTTCTGCCCAACGTGTCAGATTGCCTGAGGCAGGGATGGGTGTCCCGAGGTCTGCCTGAATCTCCTTGAAGATATTCTGTAAGGAGGGAGGGAACATCACCCCGTCCTGTACGGAGAAACTCAGCCCATGGGCCTGGCCTGGCTCATGATAGGGGTCCTGTCCGATAATCACCACCTTCACCTTGTCGAAAGGACAGAGGTTGAAGGCATTGAAAATCAGTTTGCCAGGAGGATAGCAGGTAGACTGCTGATACTCCTGGCGCACGACCTGTGTCAATTGTACAAAATAGGGCTTCTCAAACTCCTGTCCGAGATGAGCCTTCCACGAGGGTTCAATCTGTACGTTCATTCATTTCTTATTTCGCCTCGCCATCGCCGTAGATGTAGCCGAAGGCACCGCTGGTATAGTCAAAGATCTCCTCGTCACGGAAGAAACGCTTCAACTCTATCTGCGCGTTCGACGTAGAGTCGCTGGCATGTACGATGTTCTGCTGGTTGCTCATCGAGTAGTCGCCACGGATGGTGCCAGGGGCAGCCTCCCGGCCGTTGGTAGAGCCTGTCATGGTACGTACCACCTGCACGGCATCCACACCCTCAAGGGCAAGGGCCACTACTGGCGATGCCTGCATGGAGGCTGCCAGGGACGGGAAGAAGGGGCGGTCTACGAGATGGGCATAGTGCTCACGCAGGATCTCATCGGAGAGTTGCATCATCTTCATACCTGCTACTCGGAGTCCACGACGCTCGAAACGGTTCACAATCTCACCAATCAGTTGGCGCTGTACGCAACTGGGCTTTAGTAATACAAGGGTCTTTTCCATAATGATCATGTTTATATTAATCTGTAATCAAGTTCTCACCTGTCATGTCCGAAGGCTGCTCCAGGCCCATGATATGGAGGATAGAAGGAGCCACGTCGGCCAGACGACCGTCCTTGACGGTAGCCGAGTTGTTGTTCGTCACGTAGATGAACGGTACGGGGTTCAATGAGTGTGCGGTGTTTGGTGTTCCATCGGGGTTGATGGCGTTGTCGGCATTACCGTGATCGGCGATGATGATAGCCTCGTAGTCATTGGCCTTGGCAGCCTCGATGACTTCACGGACGCAGTTGTCGACGGCCCATACAGCCTTGGCGATGGCATTGTAGACACCTGTATGACCCACCATATCGCCATTGGCGAAGTTCACCACGATGAAGTCGTACTCCTGGGTATTGATGGCACCCACCAGTTTGTCTTTCACCTCGTAGGCACTCATCTCCGGCTTCAGGTCGTAGGTAGCCACCTTCGGCGAAGCCACAAGGATACGGTCCTCACCATCGTATGGAGCCTCACGGCCGCCATTGAAGAAGAAGGTGACGTGGGCATATTTCTCGGTCTCGGCAGTGTGGAGTTGCTTCAGGCCCTTCTTGCTCAGGTATTCGCCCAGGGTATCCTCCACGTTCTCCTTCGGGAAGAGGATGTGTACGCCCGTGAACTTGGCGTCATACGGTGTCATGCAGTAGTACTGCAGGTTGGGGATGGTGTGCATGCCCTGCTCCGGCATATCCTCCTGGGTCAGTGCGATGGTCATCTCCTTGGCGCGGTCGTTGCGGAAGTTGATGAAGATCACCACGTCGCCCTCCTCGATGCAGCCGTTGACAGAGGCATTGTGGATAGGCTTGATGAACTCGTCGGTGACGCCGTCGTCGTAGCTCTCCTGCATGGCCTGCACCATATCGGTGGCCTGCTTGCCCTTACCCTCGACGATCAGGTCGTAACCTTCCTTCACGCGCTCCCAGCGCTTGTCGCGGTCCATGGCGTAGAAGCGGCCCACGATTGAGGCGATGGCGGCATCGTTGTCAGCGCACACCTTGCTCACCTGCTCGATGAAGCCCTTACCAGAGTGGGGGTCGGTGTCACGGCCGTCCATATAGCAGTGCACAAACACCTGGTTCTTCAGCCCGTATGCCTTACCGATCTCAATGAGTTTGAAGAGGTGGTCGAGGCTTGAGTGCACACCACCGTCGGAGG